>WLWD01005565.1_pt1 | contig 13338 bp, 11 predicted proteins | sample 6712731 | NCBI WGS metagenome assembly WLWD01 (sample SAMN12718690, study PRJNA576275) | sponge metagenome | isolation source: marine sponge | host: Mycale hentscheli | place: New Zealand: South Island, Marlborough, Capsize Point | collected 2014-11-01
AGGGTATTTCCAATAGACAGCAAGTGAACCAGTGTGTGTGTGTCTGTGTGTGTGTGTGTGTGAGTGCAGAGGAAATACGTTTGGCTTTAGCAGTTCTAGGAAAATCTAACATAATACGGTTCTGACCAGCCTACTACCTAATGCAGTTAAACACACACAGCAATAAAAAAAAAAAAAAATCTTATCATTTCACAATTTTTTCTCTTAACTGTATATATGGACATGTGAATTATTTTTTCCTTCCAATTTAGGAGTGTTATAAAAGACTCATTTTCTTCCAATATTTTGTGTGACTATTTGCCATTTTGTAGCCCTTGGAAGAATAATGAAACATACATGTACATCAAATATTAAGTGTCACTGACCTACCACTACCATCACAGGCAACCATGCTAACAAGTTCAACTCAAGGTCATACCACATTTCACACCTTGTCCGCTATTAACCACAAGTCTTCAATATCTCGAGTGATGCAAATTGTCCATCCCATCCCGTGGTTCCATGGGATGTGTACCTGCCCCTCTTCCTGATACATCTACGTCTGTACTACTGTTCATTCCATCCCATGGGATGTCCACTTGTCCCTCTTACTGACGCATGTACGTCTTACTGCCCATCACATGCCACAATCCAATGGCGAAATAAATTTCATGTAACTTTTAGTAGTAATAGTGGATAGTATAGGACACACATGCATTTGCAAGAGGGACAGGTGGACATCCTGTGGAATCCCATGGGACTGTGGGATGGGACGAACAATAGGACACACATCCATCCGCAAGAGGGACAGGTGGACATCCCGTGGAATGTCCCATGGGACTGAGGATGAGATGGACAATTTACAACATTTCTGGACACCTACATTTGAATATCTCTTAAATAAAGCTATGTAGACATCACTTGTTTTCCAAACATCGTACTTTCTGTTCACTAAGACTACCGTATCATTGATAGTTGAAAATTTCTTATAATGTCATACAGTGCATATGATTTTACCCCTGAGTATTTCAGCATCACCCAAGCGTTCAATAATTTCCCCACATTGAATGCTGCATAGATAGTGAACGCTCTGGACAACTGAATTTTTAAGAAGTGTGAAGTCACCTCTGAACGATTACTGTTCAGGAAAAAACATCCAATAAATAACAAACAGTTTATTATACTCATCATTAAAATATGGGAATAATGCACACTCTATCGCGCTTGTAGGCACATGAAAGTACTTGCCCATGCTTATGAAATTTGTACAGTGCAAGAAGCATTATAATATTATATGTGATAAACCACCATAATGAAGTGGTCCTCAGAATACATTGTTCAAATCTGTTTTCTAATGTGGAGAGGGCAAAAAAAAAAAAAAAAAAAAAAAAAAAGAGTTGATCCCTAATAGCACAAGTTACCCGTCCTCTGAAGCTTCGTTTTCAACTTACAGCTCCTCCTAATCTGTTGAAAACGTTCCGTTTCCAAGGTTAATGCTGCACGCTTGCGCACTTACCTGTACTATTTCACTTAGCTGTAGTAGTAATTCTCTTAGTTTCAGTGCTATTTCACTTAGTTACGCGCTACTTCACTTTCCCCGTGCAATTTCAATTGAACAGTGATTTTCCCCATACAATTTATACACTTTGCTATAAAGATGTAGAAGACTTAGAGAATCTATCGGTTTCCCTTTTCTCTCTCTATCTAAGCACTCACAAAGCACTCATGAAGCAATTATAATAGTAATTCATAAAGCAATTGAAATAACACTCAGCTTCGCCTCGTGCTATTTCAACCGCATTACTTGTACTATTAATCCCTAATAGCACGGTTACCCGTGCTATTACTCATACGAATAAGAGACAAGGTCTTCACTGCAGGCTCCCAAATTTTGACTCATTATATGGAGTGACAATCTCCCAGATATTAATAAATATTGATTTGACCTTCCCTACATTGTTGTTTGAAAATCACAATACAGCTACAATCCCTCATCTTGAAATCAGACTCCTCCCAATTATACGGTTGAACAAGAAATGTCATTTGCTCTCTGCACACGCACCGGTGTTGTTGGAAAATTATCTACTCAACACATTCTGCAAATCTTTCAACTGCAAGACAAAAAAATTGACTTGATAACAACATAAAGTAAACTAAACTTTAAAAAATTGGGTCACAGATTGATGCATTTCGGAATCCTGCTAGTTAGATTAATTATTTCAGTCCTACCTTACCTACACTGTGAGGATTAATCCAACTCCATAGCTACCTAACAGACTAATCCAACAACTTATAGAAATAAATTTATCGAATGTTACCTTCCATTCATCCAAGTCCTCTGCATCCGCCACTTGAACGACATCCTCCTGGGAATTCCCCTGGCCAGCAAAATCCGCCTGTACTTCCCCTCCATCATTTTGGTCATCGCCACTTTTCTCCTCCTGCCTGTCCTGCTCACCAATCTCTTCCTCTTCACTCCCTTCTTCTTCCTCCTCAGTAATTTTATCTTGCATTTCTTCATTACCGTTCCCAGCATCTTCCTTTTTCTCGTCGCCACTTTCGTCACCTTTGCTTTGTTCAACGTCTGTATTCTCTTTTGGAGTCTGAATATTTTCTGTAACGTTCTGTTCATCTTTTTCAGTATCATCATCCAAATTGCCTTCGCCTGCTTTCTCCACTCCACTGTTGTCAGTGATTTCACTAGCTGTTGTAACTTCAATACTTTCTTCATCTTTCGTATCGACATCTTCATTGTTATCCTCTGATGCATCCCCACCGCCTTCGGCATCCACTGCATTTTCTTGGACAGAGTCCCCAGACTCTACAGATGTTTTTTCTTCTATATTAATGTCAGGAGCAGCTTCTTCATTCAAGTTTTCAATTTTTTCAACCATTTCATCCTCAGCAGCATTATTAGAGTGCAAAGCTTTACCTCTGCTTTCTTTATCATCGTCTTCCTCGTTTTCAAAGTTGTCTTCAGTCGGTGTAGCATAATTCTCGTCATCTTCAGAACCATCGTCTAAGCCTACCTCCCCTATTTCTTCCTTTTTGCTCGGGTCAGGCTCTAAAGATGTTTCTCCACTGGCTTCGTTCACTTTTCCACTCTCTGCTTCAGACATCTCAGAACTTCAGACAACCTCGCTCTAAACACTTTAGTTAGGTAGACGTACTCCAGGTGGACTGTAATAATAAGGGCGGTATTCCATTTGATCCCCACCTTCCAATTACGTTAGACGTGCATGAGGATCATCGAATTAGCCGCCAAGAAATTCCGTCTGACTGCGAGATGTTATACGAAGAAGATTACGTTAATATACTAATACTATACGAATTAAAAGCTCGTTTATTAAAGTAAATGGAGTTTCAGACCGGAAGCCACACGCGCGTATAAATAAGAGAGCTGTCTCCCCAAAAGAAACTAAACTGTCCCTCAAGTTACCGGTATTGAACCCCAAAGGTGGTGGAGAAGGAGCCATTTCGACTCTCTCCTCATTCGACTCTTGCCACATTAGCAAGTGCGAAGCAGTCTGTACTTTAACAAGTGTCAACTTTCTGACACGACCGAAGATCCTACCCGCCATCTATACCCGGCTGAAATATAGCTATCTCTCTAGCTCTACTACTTGTCAGCAATGTCCAGACTTCAAGATTCTGAGGCCGTATCTGAACTTCCTGAGAAAGCCATCCTCGCTACCGTCTTTAACTACTTGAAAAACAAGAACCTGAAGGTAAGCGCTCGTTCGAGTTACGCCTGTGGTAATCTGTTGGTGTAACGCCTAGTTACAGATTCTTGGTTTCAATTGTGTTCCTAGACATTTTGGCCATTTATTTTCACCCTGTGGGTATTTGTGACAAGTTCCTTGATTCATAAAATGTGAGAAGGCCCAGGAGTAGAAATCTGAATAATGCTGTCATCCTTTCCTGACTTGTTGCAATGTAGACCTCCCATGAGTTTTTTTCTGTGCCAGTATGTAAGCCAACACCCAGAGATCAGCATAGACAGCTTGTGTAGTGACTTGTGTGGCTTGTTGCTATGGTAGTAGGACATCATGTGTACAAGAATGTATTATTTGGCATACTTGACCTTACTTGTAGCTGCTGCCATGGAGATTATAATTACTATGTATTAGTAGTAGGTTACTAATCAAGTTCAACCAAACAGTACAAGTTTTCTGTGGAGTTTGCTTTGGCTGGCCCACCCTATAACATACTAACCAACCTTATTATTACAAACCAACTGGCACACACATTCAATTATAATCCTTTTGTTTCTTAGTTGTCTTTGGTTTAATCTGACTTGGTTGGAAGTGTTGCCCACAATTTGATCAAAGGATTACCATGTTTTCTTTGAAGTGGGGTTCCCATAGCTTGGTGGGTCCATGGGGCCAGATCAGTGACTTGGCATTGTAGATTACCTGTGGCTAGTTTTTAGATAAGGTCTTGGTTCAATCTGGTGATCTAGTTCACATCCATCAATACAGAACTGGTGCTTGCTGTCTGGCATAGATTTCCTAACTTAAATCATATATTTTTTTTCTTTTCCTTTTTTCCCCTTCTACTAGTAGTGGTACAAGATAGTATGGAGTTTGTTGTTTGTCCAAAGCCAGGAAAAGGTTATTGGTGTATGTTTGCCACCTTTATTTGTTCAAATTATTTCAATAGCTAATATTTCAAAATCAGTGTTTCTTGTTAGTTTATTACTTAATGTGTGTGTGTCTTTTTATTGCAGGATACAGAGGATGCTCTTAGGAAGGAGCTCTCGGGTTTGGGTGCTACAAGCACCAGTACCTTAGCAGGAGTTCAGCTCTCATCCATTGGACAGAGGTAATTATTGTTTCCTTGTTCGTGGGCTCTGGGCCATGTTGTTATTAGCAACCTGTTAAGTCCAATTTGGAGTAGTCTTTATTTGTTGTGCAATTTTTTTGTTTAGTTTTAATAACAATTTTTTAGTATTTTAGTTTGGCAACTTCACTGCACATTGAATTTGGTTTCGTTTGTAATTACAATTATCTCTAGTAATGATATAGTAGTGTATAATTTTTAATGTAATGATAGGATCTAGTTTATTATCTTTCTCCTCTCTCTTCTGTTCTCCCTCATTATGCAATGTGGTTCCCATTCTGTTTTTGCAGCGGTTTTGAGTCTTTGAAATATGAGGATTCTTACTCAGGGTAGGTATGTACTTAGTACATATGGTGCATTGGGTGAATGAATTAAGGGGGGGAAACGCTCGTGTAGGGTGTGTGAATTAAACCTCCATGAGAATGATACATATCGTTATTATTATTACACTTATTTTTTCCTGTCTTTTATTTTTATGTATTCATATTTTATTTATTTTTTTTTTTTTTGTAATTCCTTAAGTTTTATGATCAAACCTTACTTTGGCCTTGCCGGGTTAATGTTCTTTGGTGGAATTCCTTGTTAGGCTTTGAAGCTGGTCACTTGCTGGCCTCCAGTTAGTTTGGGTGGCTTCTGTTCTTTCGTTTCCTGGGAGATTTTTGTAGCTCCTTTCAAGAATCCCTGTATGGTTACATCGCTTACATTATTACGCACACATGCACATATTTCTGTTGGCTGGGTGGGGTTCGGCTGGTCCATCTGGTGCAGTTGTGTGGTTAGCCTGGTAATCAAGTGGAATGGTTTTGAGACTGCATCAGGACTATCCAAGGAAACCGCTTTCTTGAGTATGAATTATAATATAAGATCACCTTAGCAAAAAAAAAAAAAAAAGAAGTAATGGCCAAAACCTAATTCTAAAAGCAAAACAACAACAATAATAAAACCGAATTATCAAAGGATAAAATTTATAGCCTAAAAGGAATTGGAACCACTTGCGTCTCTCAATATTGTATTAGCCTCTCTCACTTCCTTTCTGCCAATCTTTTCTTACTTTTACTTTTTTCTCCGTCTATTTCTACCTTGCAGCCATCTCCCCACCACCTGTTCGAATGCCACTACAGCTCAAACAGGAGTCGGTTTGTCCAGCCGGCTTGACAAAGTCCTTTCTGACTCGCCCGTTTCCCCTGACAACGGCAGCAACTCGCTGCTAAGTGACAACTATCATCATCGTCTGCCGTCACAGTCAAGTGAACACATGAGCAAAGCTGACGAAGAGGAAGAAGAAGAAGACGATGACTGTATTATGACTGAGTTTTATGAAGATGAGCAGAAAGAAGACACGGAGGTCAGGAACGTCTTGACCACGGCCATCTGTTCACCTTCATCGCCACCTTCCCTGATGACATCTCCAACCAGCTTTGGCGTAAGCAATGACTTTTCCGACAAGCGCCCACTTTGGGCTGCCAAACCACCAACAGCCGTCTCTGGTGTGAGCTTTTCCACCAGCATGGGCGGAGTTTCGCCTCTGACAGGCATTGCCACAGCCCCTACTCCAGTTCACAGTAGCATCCCCCTCTCGCGACCTCTGGGGGTTCGAAATGTCGTTTTCCAGAGCACGCCTACCACCGGAGGCTCTTTAGTCAACTCAGGCAAAAACATGGCCGTCCAAGTACCCATGATGTACCAGCTGGCCACGTCCCCTGGTCTCCTAGCACCACTTCTCACCATGGTGCCTCCAACTGCAGCTGCCAGCCTTGCTGCTAATGCTCTGCCCAAAGTTCCGAAGCTCATCAGTGCCTCCACAGGCTTGGAAAATATCTATGGCAACAACAAGATGAACAACAACAACATCTTAAACTCAGATTCAGACAAGATCTTTGAGAAAGAGCTGCACAAGAAGCCTACTGAACCGACCACTGGGCAAACTCTGCCTTACTCTGATAACTCTGAATATGGCTCAGCTTGCAGCTCACCAGCAGCCTCCGTCTCGACTGTGGGTTCTCCCGCACCGCGCACTCTGGCCTCCATCCCTCACTCTGAGCTCACCTCTGACCAGATTGAGCTCAAGGGGTTTGCCGAGGACTTCAAGACCCGTCGCATCAAGCTCGGATTCACTCAGGGCTCCGTGGGGCAGTCCTTGGCAGAGAAAGGTTACAGCAACTTTGCCCAGAGCACCATCAGCCGCTTTGAACAGATGCAGCTGAGCCCCAGCAACGCTGCCACCATTCGTGTGGTTTTGGAGCAGTGGCTTCTGGAAGCAGAGAGCCCTGACAGCGCCCCATCTGGACCCTGCTCCGGTGCCAATCTGCCGATGATGGCAAGCCGTAAGAGGAAGAAGAGGGCCGTGTTTACTCCTCACACCAAGTCCACCCTAGACACCTGTTTCTTGCAGAATCCCAGGCCCAACAGGCAAGCCATTGAGGAAATGTCGCAGCAACTAGAACTGCTACCTGAAGAAGTCAGAGTGTGGTTTTGCAACAAGAGGCAGAAGTCCAAACCTGGAGTCCCACAATACCCGGTGAGATCACTATCTCTCGGCAATGAGACGTCTACCGGAAACCGCTCCCCTCACTCGACCACACCTTCCCCGTCACCGTCCTGCGACGGAGCTCTGGGTCTTCTTGCGCTCAAGAGGAGGAGCGCGTCTCCGCCTTCCCACAAGACACCGTTCACCATCGAGGAATTGAGCAAATCTTCCAGCAGCAGCACCTACACAACCACGCCCAGTCCCAGTCCCATCCGGGTCATGGGTCAGTCCTTCTCTCCCATCAGTCTTGTGCAATCCACTGACGCTAGAGCCAAGATTCTGCCCATGGTGTTCAGCCAACAGATGCCAATGTTGACCAGCTCTCTTGGCTCCCCATTCTTTATCACCAATCAGATTGCCAAGACTAAAGCTTGAATAAACAACTTCAAATTCATCTGTGGAACTTTTAAAAATATAAAGGAAAAAAAATCTATAAAAGTCATTGAAAAAACTGAATAAAAAGTACAACTGGAGTATCTTCTTCACGAACTGCATGCTAATTTAGTGTTTTATATCATGTTTTTGTATTCACTTGATCATGACGTGATGACTGACTGCTTGACTTCAATCTTTGGCGATAATTGTCACAATTTTGTATTGTTTGTATGAACTTTTTGTATAACTTTTCACATTTTTTGACGATAGCTTATGTTGGACTTCAACATTTGCTTATTATTTTTTTTGGTATGTTTTTTTTTTAATATCTCCTTCCTTTATTTTGTGAACTTTTTCTTGCTGTGTTCAAACCTTTTGTACAGTGCAAATGTTTATGATTTAAAAAAAAAAATAAACTCTTGTTGAGCACTAGGTAACTTGTATTGACACTCATAAAATGTAGAGTCATTTGTAAATAAATAATGAGGCTTGTGGTTGCAAGAGGATTGGGGAATGTTAGTTGTCATGGCCACTGGGTACGGGTGTGTCTTCAGTAGCCATGGTTAATACCGAGGTTTGCATTTATCCCTAATTAAGTTTGTCTGGTTGCACTGTTTGGCTAACCACCAGCTCCTCAGGGTCTTCACCTGAACAGTGGAGAATATGATACAGAATGACTGGATGGGATATCACATCAAAAGTTATTTCCCATAATTATCAGGGTCTCACAGTTGTTCCATGTTTACATGAACTAAAAGGTTCACAAGAGAAGTAATGACTTGCTTTGAGTCCTGAGATCACTTTTAATCTCGAATTTGGAGTTGTATAAATTGTAGATGTAAATTGGCTCAGCAGGAGATGTCTTCTGAGGATTTGATGGCAATTATTATTATTGCAACTTATTTTATTGTTCTCTCATTCATTCATTCATTCATTCATTCATTCATTCATTCATTCATTCATTCACTCATTTATTTATTTATTATTCATTTGTTCACTCATTTAATATTTATTGTGTGCAAGATTGAATTTACTGTCAATATTTACTTTTATTTTTTACTTGCCTTTAAATTTTATAGTATGAATGCCGTACAATGCATTGTACCAATTAGCTATACATTTCTATACTTTATGTGGTATATCTCTGGTATATAAAAAAAAATTATTTATTTTTTCATGTAATTGTGTTTATAGTCTGGCAGATATTATAGAACAATCTCTAGACCTGCACAGAGTGAGTTCACTAACTTGATGCATGACTAGTGTGCTCCTCGTTCATCACCATGGTAACCTTGATGATTCACCATGGTAACCTTGATGATCCGGGCATTGGCTGCACAATGTCCGACACTTGTTTAATTTGTTGATGGCTGGTTTTTTAAAGATGTTTACAAGAGTCAGTAAATCGCCTAGGCAACCTCGATAATAAGATTTCAGGAGTAACCAACAAGAAATACTGCAAATGTTTGACTTGCTAGCCAAATTTTTTTATATTTTTTATCAGAAGCTGTGGTTTTTTAATAAGAAAGGAAGCAGTAGAACATCCAAAGGTTCCCTGTGATGTAGGAGGCTGCAAATCATGTAGTATTTTAGTGACTAATTGGATTAAAAAGGGATGGAGTTTCCAAGGATAGTTCGCTAATTTAATTTGCTATGACTGGGTATTTTTTGTAACATTTCAAGGGTTTTTTTTTCATTTCCATAAAATAGATAAAAAATTGTTGTACTAAATGCCATTTCATGAGGCAACCATTTTCAGGGAGGGTATATTGCCCCCCCTAAGGTATATTGCCCCCCTAAGGTATATTGCCCCCCTAAGGTATATTGCCCCCCTAAGGTATATTGCCCCCCCTAAGGTATATTGCCCCCCCTAAGGTATATTGCCCCCCCTAAGGTATATTGCCCCCCCTAAGGTATATTGCCCCCCTAAAAGGCTTAAAAATACCTGTCAAGGTTTTATCAAGTGGGGGGGGAGCTTTACCCTCAAACATCCCAGCACCCCCCACATAAAACAAACTTTGATAGAACCCTGGTTATACACAAAAATACAGAGGAAGACAGCCATCATAATTATGATATATTAAATTCATTAAATGAATTAATGAGGTGAAGAGAGATAAATGCTTGCTCTAATTATAGGAAGGAAGTAGCTAAATAGGTGTTAATGGCTTTAGTAATGGGAAGAAAAACAAACCCTGAGGTTGAACAGGACATGACTGAGCTCTGTGTAGTGCTATATTTATATACTGCTACATGTCTGCATTCTATGGCATCTTTAATCATTGTTGTTGTTTTCGTTGTTGTTGATTATGTTTTTTCCTCAGAGTGAACTAGTTCAGTTGCTGTATCCCATCTTTGTCCACATATACATTGACTTCGTTCTTTCTGGCCACGCCCACCAAGGTATGTATATGCGGGGGTGTATACATCCACATAGGAGGAGCAACAACAACTCTCTTAGAGTTGAGGAGGTGGTAGTGACAGTAATACTGACACATGTGCTGCTGTACAAGAGACCCTTACTATACTTGTGAACATGCAAATTTATGTTGCACAGTCAAAATGTTAATACAGAAGGATATCCAAAGACAGTGAAAGCTCTTTTAAGGGAAGAAAGGGGGGGGGGGGGGAAATGTCCCCCTTCATCCCCCCCCCTTAACTGCTGCCCTACGTATGTATCTATGTACAATTCTTATTTAGGAGTATCTGTAACCCGTCAGGGCTGGCAGGAGTGATATGAAAGGGGGTTGGGATGGTGATGTGGGCGTCCAGAAATGCTGTAAAATGTCCATCCTATCCCACGATCCCATGGGATCGTGGGGCATTCCATGGGATGTCCACCAGTCACTCTTACAGATGCATGTGCACCCCACTTTCGATCAATTCCACGATCCCATGGAATCATCGAAGTGAGTGGTAACAATAATAGAGGTATAGCTACATGTGTAGGTACAGGTATTAAATATTCAGTTAATGTGGTTATTTCATTTTTACCTACCGTTTTTATGGATTACACTACTGAAAGGAGCTGAGTGTGAGAAATTATAGAGTTTATTGAAAACTGAGCATTATGTTATTTAAATATCATCACTAAGTAAATGTAGATATCCTTATCAGAGGATGAAATCATTTGTTTCATACTCAGACTTGACCTTTGCAGTGGAAATGAAGCTACATTAATTATTTATTTTGAGCAAGCACTATTATTACTAAAATCATTCGCTCACTCCGAAAATATACTGGTTTATCGAATCGTCTTACCTGAGTTGACTCTGTCAGTTTTGGTATTTGACTTCGATAGTGTACAGAACTTCTAACGTATAAATGGTAATGATCAAACACGGCAGATGAGTGACTGCTAGTCTATGTAATTATTGTATCGTATGGTACAAGCTGCTTTGTGTAATGTTTCCTAAATTGCCTGGCAAGCTTGATTGTCATTTGTGTTGACACTTCTCGGGTTTGCTCTGGTGTGCGTGCTCACCTGTGGGCGGGTGGTATGTGGCACCTTATTCCCTAGGGAAACCTTGTTCCAAACAAATTCCACATGGTACTAGGGACTCACAACACTAAGCACTTATTTGGAATTAAAAAACTTTTTTTTTTATCACTCCTACGATTTCGTTACAATGAAGTGTTAATTTGCCACACCCACTGGATCCTATTACGGCCAAGTTCCTGATCATATTAGAGACATTTATAGAAAAGGAGGCGTGAAGAAGTGGGCGTGACATTGGTGTGATGGGGTGGGTGTGATGAAGTGGGTGGGTGCGATGTGGTGAGGTGGGTGCGGTGAGGTAGGTGTGAGTGTTTTCTGCAAGTGTGTATATACATTTGTGTAAAACGTTTAGCTACGAGCTGTACATGTTTTTGTACATATCACATTTCCTCCATAACTTGCTTATTGACCGTGATCTTGCTGAATTGACCTTACACAAATCTTCTGCAGATTTCAGGCTTGAAAGAGTGTATGTGTGAGGAGTGTTCAAGGAAATGTTGTATGATGCTACAAGTTTCTCAGAAGTTAAGCTGTAGTGAAATAGAAGTTCATTGAGTTCGAGTCAACTATTGAATACTTCATACCTAATCTGTTGTTAAGATGGTCCACGCAAAATTCTGGCCTATACTAACTAATACTATTACATAGCACGTCCTGCCCAAGGAATAGCTACTATTATATTGTATATATAACTATAGATAATAGACAAACAGTTCTACCTAAACACTCACACACATTACGTATATCATTTTAATTAAAATTGTTTGCAAGTGTGTATTCAAGTGGTTGTTGCAAATTAGGTCAGAAATTCTTCTCCCGTTTCCACGGGCAACAAGAAAATTTCTATGACGAGGAACTTCTTCGGCTGAAGAGCATCACCACAATAGAGCAGATGGTGAAACACGAACTCTTTGAGACCTTCAGGTGAGATAGTTCGTCTCTTGCTGACGTTTTATCACTTTTTAGATTGAAACTTTCTCACCTAAATGATGATGTGGGTGTGATGATATGAGTGTGATGAGGTGGGTGTGGTGAGGTAGGTGTGAGTGTTTTCTGCAAGTGTGTACATATGTGTAAAATAAAGAGGTATGGAAAAAGCAAAGGAAAAATGTGAAAAATCTTAGTTGTCGCCGGGAATCGAACCCAGGGCCACTGGCTTTAGCCACCAGTGCTCTAACCACTGAGGCTACAACAACCCTCAACTTCTAAGACCCTCACATTTTTACCTTTATAGTTGTCGTAGCTCAGTGGTTAGAGAGCACTGATGGCTAAAGCCAGTGGCCCTGGGTTCGATTCCCGGCGACAACTAAGATTTTTCGCATTTTTCCTCTGCGTTTTTCCAGACCCCTTTAGGTGAGAAAGATTCAATCTAGTTTGTATGAAGGATCAGGACTTCATAATTGTTTTTTATTTTTGTTTGCTACATTATTTTCAGGAAGCACAAGTACACTGTGAGGATATCCAATGATTCCTTCCAGGGTTTCGTGAAACAGTTGCAGGTATGCACAGTGACACTATTGTATTACTAGGGACATTTTAAGACACCCTATTCAGATTCCGTCTTATAGTTTCTTTTCTTTCATTTGTATGACGCCATGTGTACGTGGTATTAATTAATATACTGCAGAAGACGTTAGTGCTTTTCGTTTTACACGATATAGAAATCGTAATAGAATGCAAACACTAAAGTCAACTGTGGCATATAAAAATTTTAGAAATTTTGTTGTAAAGTTAAAAAAATTTGTTGTTAAAATTATTAATAAATAATGCTGCTATTTTACTAGTTGTAATATCAGCTGGATCTGTTTTCACGATTCAGAATCCTGACTCAGTTATGCACATAAAATACTCGTGCAGTAACATGTACATACACGCAATCCTATTGTTTGTTTGTTGTTGTTTATTGTTGTTGTTTTCGTCCTGTTTCTCCCTTCCTGTCATGACTTGGCTGTAGATATCTCAGAACACGGTCATCCTCAACATTATCAACCACTACCTCAACTTAGATTGTGAGTCAGTCCAGCAGAACTTGAACAGTTTGTACATTTTAAGGTTAAAAGTAACAAAATTTGATATATGTATCATACCAAAATTCATTTATCAGCTATTGAATTCT
>WLWD01001907.1_pt1 | contig 13320 bp, 12 predicted proteins | sample 6712731 | NCBI WGS metagenome assembly WLWD01 (sample SAMN12718690, study PRJNA576275) | sponge metagenome | isolation source: marine sponge | host: Mycale hentscheli | place: New Zealand: South Island, Marlborough, Capsize Point | collected 2014-11-01
TTGATATTATTTTTTTTTGCGTTATCTATTACAGCATACTCAAAAGTGTAAACTATCCTGTAAAACATCTCAAAATAAACGTAAATAAAATGGAATTACTCACATCAACGTACAAAGAAAGAATTAGTGGTGTTCTTAGCTGTTTCGATAGATTGATAATAACGGGGACACTTCCTCAAATATGTTATTCCCAAGGGATGACATCCTACCTTTGTGGTCAAGGAGAACGTATTTTTGACTATCCCAAATTTGCGGAACCGTTTAAGAATCAATTGCGAGCCAATGCTCAACAGATAGCAAAAGACAATAATATTGAAATAGAATTTGTGGCGAAATCACATATCCGCAAAGAAGATTTAGTTAAAAAAGTTTTGGATAAAAAGGGATTCATACAGGCTTGGCCCATATTATTTTGCATTATTTTTTCATTCAGCCATTGACTCCTTTCAAGGGGGAGTCGGGAAAAATAAACTGTCCCATTGTTTTGCCCAGCGTGGGCATACAAATTGACATCTTATAGTTTTTTTTAGATGAAGTGCGAATAGTGTAACATCACAACTAGTCAGAAAATTGATGCCAACCCTTGCCGTTTCGATAAATTTCCAAAAGCTATTATTCTCTAATTTTCAGCAAGTTACCACTTTCTACTACGATATTTACCTTTGGCTCAGCCTGCCCTGATCGAAACTTTCTCAACAACAAGAAACTCCATGCTTGCAATTCATAATGTCTTATTATATGCTATAAAAACATATAACATGACAATCAAGGAGGGCGGAATGGCTGTTTCAGCTAAAATTGTACAACGAACTTTCGAGATATTTCGTGTTGCCAAAGTCATGACGTTAACCGAGTTGAGCGAGTTGTTGGACTGTACATCGCGCACGGTCCATAGGCGGCTTAAACAATGGCAGTGCTATACCAGTTACAACCACAATAGCCGCTACTATGCTTTACCTGAAATTGTCGAATTCGATGAACATGGAATTTGGCGCTTCCAAGGCATTTTCTTCTCATGTTTCGGCGACCTCAAGAAGACAGTTGCAGGATTGATTGAAGCTTCAGAAGCAGGATTGAGCAGCCGAGAATTGGCGGAATTGTTAGGGCTTCATGTTCATGGCTTTCTCTCTCAGTTTTTTGCCAACAGCTTGGTCGTCAGGCAGAAAGTTGGTAGTCGCTTAATTTACCTGTCTCATGACCCAGCAATGGCTGAGGCCCAGAAAGAAAGAAGACTCGCACGGCTATTGCCGATTAGGACAAAAACCACATTGTCCGATAGGGCTGCGGTAAAGGTCTTGATCGGACTATTTAAGAATCCCCAAGCAAGTGTCGAGGACTTGGCCATTTCCTTGAAATCGCAGGGAGAGTGGCTTGATGCAGATGTCATTGCTGGCTTCCTCCGTGGTCACAACCTCCTAAAAAAAAACTCTAATACAGCAGGTGATCGGCTCGAATGAAGCCCTATGTGATTTGTTTGAAAAAACCCGCAATCAATTATCTGGTCCGCAGCGTCGTCATTTTATGGGGGAGGTGGTCAATGCAATCGGCGACGGCGGCCAGCGATGGGCCGAACGCGTATTCGGCTGGAGCCGAACAACCATCCGCAAAGCTCAGCAAGAATCGACGAATAACTCTGCCCAGATTGAAAATCAGATGCACCGGCGTGGTCGCAAGGCGATAGAAAACCACATTCCAACGCTTTCTGACAACATTCGGGAAATTGCCGACCGGAATAGTTGTCAGGATCCGACATTTGATGCAACTCAACTGTATTGTAGGTTGAGCGCCAAGAGTGTCCGCAATGAACTGCTTAGGACAGTAATTCCCGGTGAAAAAAATTAGCGTTATAAAGGATAGCAGAATTGAGAATTCAGATTTAGAACTGAGCTGGTAGATGCCTCAAACTGAAGAACTCACTACGTTCGCCCCGGAATGTTAGGAAGTATCATCGTAAAGAATTGTAAATCCGTTAATTCTAAATCCGTAAAGTATCGCTTCAAGAAGCATTTTCCAGGAATCAAAATATAACGTGTGGAAATAAGATTTTATGGTATTCCAGAGTCTTATTCTCCGGCCCTTCTTGTCTAATGCCGCCTGAAATAACGGGCAAACGATTTCCTGAGCTTGGTCAATCAGGAATGCCAACATCATCAATAACGCAAAATTGACAGACAGGTTTTTATAACCATGCCCAAAATTGTGTTCGAATTTATATCCTTGATTTTTAAGAGTGTTAAACGTTTCATTCTCAATCTTCCAGCGAGCCCTTCCTCCTTTCATGATCTCGCAGGCATTCTCTGTGGTTATCTCAATATCGCTAACCCAACTGAAATATTGCGTCTTTTTATCTGTTATTTCCCAATATCCCATGAAGTTAACCAAAATATCCGGATTCGATGCATTCAACGGAACCTGATTCATGAAGTGAAATCGATGAATGACCTTATCTTCTTCAATCTCGAATGTCGTTGTTGTTCCGGCCAACTTTTCCGTTTTCACCTGCGAAAACAGAAATTTGTGGTCTCCGTTTTTAACACCGAGTATGAAACGCATATCATGTTCTTTTAAATCATTGATATGAGGAGCGTTTGGCGATAATGCATCTTCAGTTATAATGATTGGCAGACCGGGATGAGCATGCCTTAGTTTTCCCAACAGTCTTTTCGCGGCATTTCGTTCGCAGTCATTTTCCCGTGTTCCATCTTGTCTGATAATAGGCTCCGGAGCCAGAGGGATAACTTCTTTCTTCGCTGGATGAACAATGGCAATGCCTAACATCGCATGAGAATAAGTCCGTTCACCGGTCTTTTTATTTATTTTAGTCTGACAGTTACTGCAATGGATATTTTTCGAGGAGAAGTAACCGGTTCCATCCATTGAAAGGAGAAAACAGTTTTCCAAAAACTTAAATTGTTCAAGTCCGTTTTGGTGTTCTATTATATTGAAAACAGTTTTAAAAGAAGGACTTATTGCATCAGGTGCAACCGGATCGATAATCTCCCTCATTTGCGTATCTGAACAAAATTCCTTAATTTTATAAATAGTTCTTAAGTTGTTTCTTACAGCCTTGTTTTTTGTCTCTTCATCGAATTGCAGAAGCGAATTGGCTTTGACCGAAAATATAGCAAAAGCAGACATAAGAGCATCGGGTAAGGGGATTAATACTTTCCATGGTTGTCGATGATCACAGATCGTTTCAAAATCTGAGCGAATAGCGCCGAACAATCTGTCGCCCAATAATCCGTTTTTAATTAGTGAATATTTTCTCATTATTTGTTTGATCATAATTAGCGATAATCAAACAAAATAAAGGGTGTTTTTTAAAAATCTAGGCCCGGTTTGAAAATTTAATTTATTTTCCAAATTCTGCCAGAAAAACAAGGCTGAGATCCCATTTTAACAAGGGGTGTCTTTGATGAAATTTCCAAATCAATCAGCAATCAAAATTTTCGCCGGGAATTGCTGTAAAATACCAATTGTTTTTCCTGTTCGTCCAAAAAATCATCCATCAAACTACTTGTTCTGCCGATAAAAAACCATACAATACCCATAGAGTCGATTATCAAGATTACTGCCAATGCCAACATTCGGCTTAGTTCAACAGTATTTTATCGATCATGCACCGGCATCCCTCTACTATTTTGTTTCAGCTCTATTTGTCGGTGCACGATCGATAAAATACTAATCATTATTCAGAAATGTATGAAAATCGATAATGCCTCATGGTGAGTGAATTCGTCAAAATAATTTTATTATCTGTCGTTCAGGGCATTACCGAATTTCTGCCGATAAGTTCTTCCGGCCATCTGGTAATTTCACAACATGTCCTTGGTTTTCAAGAGGATAATCTTTATTATACCATTGTGTTACATGCAGGCACGCTGGGCTCTATTATTGTCTATTATGCAAAGGATTTACTAACGATTATAAAACGGAAGCAACTGCAAATAATAGTATGTGTAGTCATTGGAACATTGCCCCTAATCGTCGTTGGTCTTATTATAAAACCCATTTTAGAAAACTACTTTTCGTCTCTCCTGCTGGTCAGTGTTTGTCTGGCAATAACAGCCGTATTGCTGCTTTTTGTCCATAAGTCTGATAATCAGAAAAAAACAATTGAGGAAATGTCCTGGCGCGACGCACTCATCATTGGGTTATCGCAATGCGTTGCCATTTTACCGGGAGTGTCCCGCAGCGGCACAATGATTTCGGTTGGCACCCGATTGGGATTTTCAAATGAGGCAGCTGCCCGATTTTCGTTCTACATGGCAATTCCAGCAATATTTGGAGCTGTATTGCTGGAAACAATAGATTTAGTTAAGGAATACGCCACTGCTCCGGAAATGTTGTCTGTATCAATTCCGCTAACTTTTATTGGATTAATTGTTTCGTTTTTGGTAGGATATACTGCATTAAAACTTTTGCTTAGCATGTTAAAAGCAAAAAAGTTTTCTTACTTCGGCTATTATTGCTTGGGGTTGTCTATTATCACATTTATAGTGGCGTTCACATAGTTTGCATTATGCATAAACTTTAGTGATGAGAGTCAACATTCCACATGGCGGGACGCCGAAACGGCGAACAGATCAAGAACTTAACCGGCTTCGTCGGAGTTTTTTTATCGCAACGATTGGCAAAATTGGGCTGAAGGTTTTCCTCCGAACCTCCTATGAAACTTATATAATTTAAGGTTGATACTAATTCAGGATTGACTGTTCGTAGCTCCCGAAATATGAGGGCGCAGAGTCGCTCCTATGGAATTGGAAATAAATAAGTCATCGAAATAATCATCTCATCTTCACATCATATTGTGTTGAAACTCAATCACAAAATCCTCAATGCAGCTACGGCTGCGTCTGCGGTTTTGTTCAATCGCTTCAAACCAATCTGACGCAAACCTGAGGGTCATTTCGAGGACTTATTTATTTCCAGTTCCTATACTATAATTTAATTGCGGCTCATTCACAGCGCTGTTCGACGCAGTCCCGGGACAAAAGTTTTAATGATGATTCAATGAGTGCGTGGGGCTATTGATTCGCTAAAGCTCATCTGAGACTTCCGCCTGAAGACGGGACTACAAACTCACACTCCTCTATGATAATGCGTTCACTGATTATGCACTTTTTCAGCAATAACGACAACTGATAATGCAAATTCCTATACAATCGAATTATGAATTTTATTCGCGTACCAGAACTCTGGAAATAGATATCACCTGAATCCGTGAAAAATTTATGGCGAATCGCTGCAACCATTTGGGTATAAAGACATTGCAAAATTTTTCAACACACCTTCAGGTATGCCTCCGAATTTTTGCAACGTTTTCTACTCCAAAGCGTTACACCGATTCCCTCATAACTTTTCACGGATTCAGGTATCATTAAATAATTTTCTGGTTAAATATTCTTGTATGAACCTGTATTTCTAGTCGGCCCCATCAGGAACTTCTCCGTGCATTACCGAAAGACTTACGCTGAGCTTATCTAGCCAATTGCACTATTTAGTGCGTCCGCAAGCACCTGTTTACTTTGAATGCCAACAAACTGATTCACTGTTTCGCCATCTTTTAAAATAAATATAGCAGGTATACTCATGACGCTGAATTTCCCGGCTAATTCGCTTGCTTCATCCACATTAACCTTTGCAAATGTAACCGTGTTTCCCATTTGGCTATCCAATTCTTCCATAATTGGATTTAATGCTCGACATGGGGCACACCATTCCGCCCAAAAATCGATTAATACTACGCCTTGTTTGGTAGATTCATCAAAATTGTCATTGTTAAGTTTTGTAATTGCCATTACGCTCTCCATAAATTTCTTGAATTAATGCGAATAGTTGTCTATCCACAATTTGTATTAAATGCATCGATAAGTTTATCAGCGACCTGATCTGCTGAATGCCCCTCTATGTCATATCGTTGAATGATTGCCGCCAGTTTTCCATCTTTTAATAATCCGATACATGGCGAAGAGGGTGGATATCCATGAAAATACCCTCTTGCCGCCGCCGTTGCCTCCGGATCGTTGCCAGCGAAAACAGCATATAAAAAATCCGGCTTTATTTTCGCTTTATTCAGCGCCAAAGCAATTCCAGGTCGCGCCATACCTGCGGCACACCCACAAACGGAGTTTACAAAAACAAGACTCGTCCCTTTCGTCTCCGACAGTGCCTTATCTACATCATCGGTGGATTTAAGTTCTACAAATCCTATATCAACAACCTCTTTGCGCATCGGCGCTACCAATTCTTCAGGATACATTCTGATATTCCTTTTTTTTATTTCGTCCTACGAGCCTTCCTGAAAACGATGTCCGAACCGAATTTTGAGCGTAACATGTGCCGGCGTCATGTCATAGGCTAAAGGCTGCATTAGTCCCGCCTGCGGGATGCATAGCGGCGACTCTATGGGCTTTATACATGACGAACGCAACGGCGCGTCTCACGTCGGAATTCGACCGAAAAGAGTTTTGCAGGAAGCTCCTGCTAATAAGATTATTTTTTTTCTATTTGGGTATAAAGATGTTGCAAATTTTTTCAACATGCCTCCAAGTATGCCCTCCGGATTTTTGCAACGTTTTCTACGCCAAAGCGTGACGCCGATTCTCTCATAATTTTTTACGGATTCAGGTTAGAGTGAAGACTTCATTCTACAATCATTATCTCATGATATCAACTCTGTAAGCGCATCATAGGGAAATATTGATGAATGACCATCGCTCCAATAAATTGAAACTGCATAATTTCCCATTGGTTTAATTTCATTTGGGATAATGGCGTCTTCTACATCGTCGTGCTGTAATATTTGCTCTCCGGTGATTTCATTTATACATTGAGCACACCGGCAATGCCGCCGTAAAATGGCAGGTTTTATAATATTTTCATCACCATTCTCAGTTTGGTAATATATACTGCCATTATTGAATTTAACTTCGGGTTTTGGCAAATTTGCAAAATTTAATTTACTGATTTCGCGAATAATAGAATCAGTAATTCGGTTATACTCTTTTGCAGATTCACCCTCAGGCTTCTCTATAATCACGGGAGAGCCGGAGTCGCTAAAAGCTGATATGTCTTGATCAAGCGGCATGGAAAATGAATTTTTGATGCCAAATTGCTCAACTAATTTTTTTCTTGAGCCATTACCGAATATTTCATGTTTTTTGTTGCAGGCGTTGCAAACAAAGTAACTCATATTTTCAAACACTGCAATTGTTGGTATTTTCATCTGATCAAACATTTGAATCCCCTTTTTAACATCAATAAAGCTCAAATGTTGCGGCGTTGCAACTATGATAGCGGCAGTTATCGGGATTAATTGTGATAATGTCAATTGAATGTCCCCGGTTCCCGGCGGCATATCAATAACTAAATAATCCAATTCGCCCCAATCTGTTCCCGTTAACAACTGATTTATAATTTGGGTGACCATTGGGCCTCGCAAAATAGCAGGTCCATCTCCGGTATCTGCGCTGGCGTAGGCAAATGACATTAATTTAACATTATTATGTTCAACCGGGATAATAAGATTCTTTTTTTGAAATAACCCGTCGAAAGGAGCATCGACCAAAGTCGCGAGACTCGGTCCATATATATCGGCATCAAAGATGCCGACAGATGCACCTTTTTGAGATAATGAGTAGGAAATATTTACTGCAGTGGTGGACTTGCCGACGCCGCCCTTACAGCTGGCAACTGCGATGATATTTTTTACATTTGCCAAACCAGATCCGGATTTATTTAATGCAGAAGACCGTTTCGAACTCGTCATTGTCAACGATACGTCTTTTACCCATGGCAATTCCGATATAACCGATTTACAGTCTGCCCGGAATTGTTCTTTAACCGGACATGCCGGCGTTGTCAATTCAAGATCAAATGAAACAACTCCTTCATTGATTTTAAGGTTTTTGACAAACCCAAGCGTTACAATATCTTTACCTAAATCCGGATCGATAATAGCTTTTAATTTGTTGAAAACTTCGTCTTGTTTCTTCATAATTTCGATTTTTTATTTAGTGAGTGACTTAACGGAATGGTTTAGTTGGCTGCCATTCATTAATGGGATAGGGAATTCATTCGGCAATCACGATATTTATAGTGACAACCCGGCAAATTCCTGAGCTTTTTCTTTCATGCCGCTCAATACTGCATCATTATAATCGGCAATACCATGTTTTTCTGCGTATTCACGAACATCCTGAGTAATACTCATTGAGCAGAATTTTGGGCCGCACATAGAGCAGAAATGGGCAACTTTTGATGATTCTTTTGGTAAGGTCTCATCATGAAATTCGCGGGCGCAATCAGGATCTAACGACAAATTAAATTGGTCGTTCCAACGAAATTCAAACCGTGCTTTTGACAGAGCATTGTCACGTATTTGGGCGCCGGGATGCCCTTTTGCTAAATCTGCGGCATGGGCCGCAATTTTATAGGCGATGACCCCGTTCTGAACATCTTCGTCTTATTGGGCAGACCGAGGTGTTCTTTCGGCGTTACATAGCATAACATCGCACATCCAAACCAACCAATCATAGCTGCGCCAATGCTGGATGTGATGTGGTCGTAGCCCGGCGCGATATCTGTTGTTAGCGGGCCTAATGTATAAAACGGAGCTTCAAAACATTCTTTCAGCTGCTTATCCATATTTTCTTTAATAAGTTGCATGGGAACATGCCCCGGACCTTCAATCATAACCTGGACGTCATGTTCCCACGCAATCTTTGTAAGTTCTCCCAAGGTCCTTAGTTCGCCAAATTGCGCTTCATCATTCGCATCTGCAATTGATCCCGGACGCAAGCCGTCGCCAAGAGAAAAACTGACATCATAGGTCTTCATTATTTCGCAAATATCCTCAAAATGAGTATATAAAAAATTTTCTTTATGATGTGTTAGGCACCATTTTGCCAGGATTGAACCACCTCGGGATACAATTCCTGTCACCCTATTCGCAGTTAATGGGATATACCGCAACAGGACCCCGGCATGAATCGTGAAGTAATCGACGCCTTGTTCCGCCTGTTCGATTAAAGTATCCCGAAAAACGTCCCATGATAATTTTCCTGGATCACCACCTACTTTTTCCAGCGCCTGGTAGATTGGAACTGTTCCAATTGGTACAGGGCTATTTCTAATAATCCATTCCCGAGTCTCGTGAATGTGTTTACCTGTCGAAAGATCCATTACGGTGTCAGCGCCCCAATGAATTGCCCACACGAGTTTTTCAACTTCTTCATTTATGGAAGAGGTTACGATCGAATTACCAATATTTGCATTAATTTTAACTAAAAAATTTCGTCCGATTATCATGGGTTCAAGCTCGGGATGATTTATATTTGATGGAATGATCGCTCGGCCTTTTGCAATCTCATCACGGACAAATTCTGGTGTTATTTTTGAGGGTATGCTCGCACCAAATGAATTTCCTGCATGCTGATCTGACAAATTTGAATCGTTCAGTTTATCCAAATTCTGGTTCTCTCGAATTGCCGCAAATTCCATTTCAGGAGTGATAATACCCTTTTTGGCATAGTGCATTTGAGTAATATTATTTCCTTTTTTGCTGCGGTATGAAATCTTATTTTCATCGACTGCCAATGAAGGTGCATTAGGACTCCTTGGCTGCCCCGATTCTATGTCGCTATTTTCTTCAATCCATCCTTGCCTGATACGCGGCAGACCATGATTAATGTCTATTTTATAAGAAGAATCTCCGTAGGGTCCAGAGGCGTCGTATATAGGGAAAGTGGGATTTTTATCGGCGCCGAAATTTTCATGACTAGCGGATTGACTCACCAGTCTCATCGGTACTCGAATGTCATTTAGAGAACCTTCAATATAATGTTTTTCAGAATTTGGAAAATTATCTATCGAAAGGAGGTTATTATTTTCAATTCTATTTTTGAGAGCGATCATTCAGGAAAAACCTTAAAGCTAATATTAAGTGAAGATTATTAAGCGATGTCATTACGTTGATTTGAATGTACGTATTCAGTGATCCACGTTGCCATTTATACTACCTTCATTCTTTCTTAAATCAAGAGTACATATCGGCTAAAGTATTCTTTAGAATTCTCTCCTGGCTTTCCACCTTAGCCATCCCTGAAAAAATAATAAAAAAGACGAATTTTTCATTGATTTAATTTTCGGTGGTGTTATTGCGTGTATTAATACGTGCAATTTAATTAAAAATTAAGGAATTATATCAGATATGAAAAAAAGAGAGAGATTAAAAAAGGAACTGATGAGCAACCTTGATATTATTATTGGTTCAGTTGTCATGTATCGCTCAAAATGTGGAAAGAACTGCACCTGTAACAATGGGGAGAAACATATCTGCTATTATCTCAGTTCGAAAAAAGAAGGTAGAACTAAAAATCTTTATCTTCCGCCCGGATCAATCGGCGAGGCAAAAGAAATGAATGAGAGATATAGGAAAGTTAAAGCCCTGCTGCAGGAAATCAGCCAGTGTAATTATGAGAGTCTGAAAAAAAGAAATCTTACCAAAGGGAAATAACAGTTGCCGAAAGCGCAAAGGTCAATCAGACATAATCATTCTTACGGAAAATGTCCGGAAACATGCAAACTTTCGCGACTGAGAGTAGAAAATGAGCAGCTGAAGAAGGAAAACGAACAATTCCGTCAGATTTTTGATGCTGCCGTGGATGAATTCAATAAACTCAAGCGACGGATTGAACAGCAGAAAGGGGAATTGAATTGTGAAAAAGAGGCGAATAAAGATCTGGAGAAAAGAATTCGGCAACTGGAACGAGAATTGAGTAATGAACGTGGTAAAGCGAATAAATTCGCATCTATGCTTTTTGGTTTGAAGAGTGAGAAACTGAAATTGTCAGATATCAAAGTTGAGGATAGGAATTCTATTGTAGTTGAAGAAATCAGCGAATCAGAAATCACTAATGCCGGGGAAGACGAATCGGCTGGGGAGAAAGAAAAAAAGACTGAAGCGGAGAAGGACAATGACACGGAAAAGAGAAAATCCGGAGGTCAGGATGGCCACAAAGGAAATGGAAGGAAAATTCCTAAAGGGCTGCAGATTGTGGATAGAATTATTAGGCTGCCTGAGGGAGAAGTCATTCATGGAATTCCGGCGGAGAATTGGACGGAACAGAACGGCATGGATGAAGTATCATACACGATCAGAAAAAAAGTCGAATGGTACGTGGAACGTACTATCAGGCGTAAATATACTCCTCCTGCGAATTACGCCCCTGGCGTTCCCAAAATAATAACAGCTCCCATGCCGGCTAAACTCATTCAGCAGGGAAAATATGGGTTGGAAGTATGGATTGATATTCTTATCGATAAATATCAACAGCATATACCGATTCCGCGTCAAATTTTCGACATGCAGCAACACGAAGTCAATATGATTCCAGGAACTGTTTTCGGTGGTTTGAAAACAATATTTGGAACCTATTTGGAGCCTCTTTATAAAGAACTTATTATTGAATTGCAAAATGGAATAAGATGGCACGCTGATGAAACTCGCTGGTACATGCTTTGTGACGCCATGAAAAAATTATGGTATATGTGGGGATTCAAATCTGAAGATGTTGCTATTTTCGTTCTTGACGCCACAAGAAGCGCTTCTGTTCCTGCGAAAACTCTTCTGGGGATTACCGATATAGTACAACTAAAAGAACCAGTTGAAATTCCTGAGGAGAAATTGAAAATATTGAATGTAGACAGGTATTCTGCCTACAAAATGTTGGCCGGTTTGGGTTTGGTTCTTCTGGCCTATTGCTGGGCTCATGTGAGAAGAGATTTCACTGACATTAAAAAAAAATATCCCGAAGAGCACGGACTGCTCAGATGGGCAGAGGAATGGTTGTTGAAAATCGCCGAACTGTACAAAATTAATAATCAGAGAGTAAAACATCCTCCCGGAAGTGATATGTTTTTAGAACACGATTCGAGATTACGTGAAGCCATTCATGACATGGGAAAAGAAATCAACGTTGAGATTAAGGCTGATGAAGATGAAGTTCATGAAGCCAGACTTAAAGCAATGATATCAATGAAAAATCACTGGGAGGGACTGATTATATTTGTTGGTAATCCCGAAATCCCGATGGATAATAATAAAATGGAAAACGGAATAAGACCATGTGCTCTGGGAAGAAACAATTATATTGGAAACCATTCACTTTGGGGCGGGGAATTGTCCGCCTGTATGTATTCGATCATTCAAACATGTAAACAGAATAATATCAATCCACGAACTTACTTGCAGTATTACCTTGAGAAGTGTATAGAAAAAAACGGCGATATGAGTCAGGAGGAAATAAATTCAATGTGACCAGGGAAATTAAAAAATAATATCATCGTGAAAAACGATTTGACCTTGAAAAAATTCTGATTTTTTGTTTTCTTTATATTTCCTGCAAAAAACGATTCAGTAAGAAGAAATTAGGTTTGAGGGCAAAACGGGCACCACTGAGTATGTACTTTATTTCTGCCTTTGACAACAAAACAGTCGGACGTAAAAGACTCGACAAAATCACACAAGCTAAAAAACAGAGCAACAGGAATTACAAAGGGTTCAATTTATTTTATCATGAAGACCTGTCCTTATTACTTACTGTTCTGCGGGGGGAATACAACATCACAGGATTTAGAAACAAAGATATAAGGGCCAGACTACCCGCGTTTAATACCAGCAAAATATCAAGGCTTATTAAAAGACTTAATGTGTTTGGTCTTATAAAAAGGGCAGGTAAAACATACAAATACTACTTGACAAAGTTGGGAAAAGAACTGGTTATAACCGCTCAAAAACTTAAAGTACGTATTCAGTGATCCACGTTGCCATTTATACTACCTTCATTCTTTCTTAAATCAAGAGTACATATCGGCTAAAGTATTCTTTAGAATTCTCTCCTGGCTTTCCACCTTAGCCATCCCTGAAAAAATAATAAAAAAGACGAATTTTTCATTGATTTAATTTTCGGCGGTGTCATTGTGTGTATTAATACGTGCAATTTAATTAAAAATTAAGGAATTATATCAGATATGAAAAAAAGAGAGAGATTAAAAAAGGAACTGATGAGCAACCTTGATATTATTATTGGTTCAGTTGTCATGTATCGCTCAAAATGTGGAAAGAACTGCACCTGTAACAATGGAGAGAAACATATCTGCTATTATCTCAGTTCGAAAAAAGAAGGTAGAACTAAAAATCTTTATCTTCCGCCCGGATCAATCAGCGAGGCAAAAGAAATGAATGAGAGATATAGGAAAGTTAAAGCCCTGCTGCAGGAAATCAGCCAGTGTAATTATGAGAGTCTGAAAAAAAGA
>WLWD01004864.1_pt1 | contig 13297 bp, 4 predicted proteins | sample 6712731 | NCBI WGS metagenome assembly WLWD01 (sample SAMN12718690, study PRJNA576275) | sponge metagenome | isolation source: marine sponge | host: Mycale hentscheli | place: New Zealand: South Island, Marlborough, Capsize Point | collected 2014-11-01
ACAACTGTTCCTTGTGTCATGATGGGAATCACCCACTCTACATGTGTGCCGCCTTCAAGACCAAGTCAGTAGAGGAGAGATCCAATACAGTCTCAAGACTTAGGGTATGTTCAAATTGTCTATCTTTTAATCATGCTTCTAGAGACTGTCCTAGTTTTAAGTCATGTAGGGTCTGTGGAGGTCGACATCACTCACTGTTGCACCGTCAACGTTCCGCTCGAAATTCCGAAACACCTGATCGACAAGTCTCCAATCAACAGCCAGCTACGACGACGGCTTCGAATAATAACCACACCTCTTCGACTGACCGAGATCCACTCGAGCCCAAAGTTTTCCTGGGAATCTGCCAAGTTACTGTCGAATCTAGAGGACGACTTCAGAAAGCACGAGCTCTACTTGATAGTGGTTCACATATGTCCTTTATGACCTCTCGACTGGCCCAACAACTGAAGGTAGAAAAGATTCGTGAGCCCACTCATCTCACTGGAATAGCCCAAACTGCGGTTCCTGGCTGCAACTTCAAAGCTGAACTCTCCTTGGTTCCTGATAAACGTCAATCCATTCTGTTGAAAGCTGTGATAATCAATAAAATCACTAATGACCAGCCTGGATTCTACCTTAAAGGTGTCACAAATCGATCTTTTCTACAGGGTTTACAATTGGCTGACCCTAACTTCGACTATCCCGGCAGAATTGACATGCTACTAGGGTCCGACGTACTCGATGCAATTATGTTAACCGGAAGACGCTCTTCACAGGATGGCCTTCTTCACGCTTGGGAGACAGTTTTTGGCTGGTCTATCCGAGGAAAGTGTATTCCTGAACCCCCTCCACTTCAGTCTCACCTGTGTCTACATTCCCATGCCTCTGATCCCACTACTGACGATCTACTGACTGCATTTTGGGAAACTGAGGAAGCACCCTTGGATCACAAACAGTTCTCGGAGGAGGATCTTCAAGCTCTAGATCATTTCCAAAAGACCCACAGTCGAAATGAGGAGGGTAGGTACATTGTTCGCTTACCTGTTAAGTCTGTTCCTTTTTCCTTAGGTGATTCTCGTGATCAAGCCAGCAGAAGATTCTATCAAAATCGGCAGTCGCTCCAACGTAAGGGAAAGTACAAGAATTTCACTCAAGCGCTACAGGAGTACGAGGAACTAGGTCATGTTGAACCCGTTCCCGTTGATAACCTGGCTACGCCGAAATCTTCAGTATTCTACCTACCTTCTCATGGTGTTGTCAAGTTGTCCAGTACAACTACTAAACTCCGAATAGTATTTGACGCTTCGGCCACAACCACGTCTGGATTCTCTCTAAACGACATTCTGCTTCCTGGTCCGAACCTTTACCCCATGCTCACCGATGTCATTCTTCGTTTTCGAACTCACCTTATTGGTATGAGTGCTGACATTTCCAAAATGTTCCGTGAGGTAGAAGTACACAAGGATGACCGGGATTTGCACCGCTTCTTGCAAGCAGCTCCCCGGGGGGAGGGTGTCATTGACATGCGAATGACTAGAGTTACTTTTGGAGTGACGTCTTCTCCATTTCTGGCTACTCAAGTTCTGCTTCAAGTAGCTAAAGACCATCAAGAGCAATATCCTAGAGCTGCTAAGATCATCGCTAACTTCTATGTGGATGATTGCCTAACTGGAGCCGCAACCTCAACGGAAGCGAAGGAGGTTCAAGAGGAACTTATCGCTCTTCTGCGTTGCGCTTGTATGTGGCTGAGGAAGTGGAGATCGAACGACGCTAGCGTGGTGAAAAATGTTCCTACGAACATGCGAGAGGACGACGGTGTTCAGCTTATCTCCCCTCCAGCAGAATGCCACAAGGCTCTTGGCCTTCATTGGGACACCAGGAAGGACACTCTTCACGTTTCAACTCCCACGTTCAATGTAGATGACGAACCAACAAAGAGAAAAATAGCGTCAGATGTTGCCAAAACATTCGATCTTCTTGGATGGTTTGCTCCCTGTACAATTGTAGTCAAAGTTTTGCTCCAAGAACTCTGGAAATTGAAGTTGGCTTGGGATGATACTGTCTCAGAAAACATTTCTCATAAATGGAAAAAATGGAGAGAGGAACTTTCTCTCATAACTTCACATCCTATTCCACGCTATCACCTGGAAAAGGGAAAGCAAGTCAGAAGTCTCCAACTGCATGGCTTCAGTGATGCTTCAGATTCTGCCTATGCTGGAGTTGTCTACTTACGAGCTGTCTACTCAGACACATCTGTCTCAACTTCACTGCTGATAGCCAAGACTAAAGTCACTCCTATCTGTGGATCTACCACTCCAAGAAAAGAACTCTGTGGAGCTCAGTTGTTAAGTAAAATTCTTATTACTGTTTCTAATGCTCTTTCTATTTCCCTTACCGATATATATGCCTGGAGTGATTCAACCATTGTACTGTGTTGGCTGTCTACTCCACCTGCAAAGCTCAAGTCTTATGTCTGTAACAGAGTCATGGACACAGTTAGCCGTATTCCATCCACACATTGGAGACATGTTCCTACAGACTGCAACCCTGCTGATGTGGCATCCAGAGGAGCATCTCCAAGTGAACTGATTTCACATGATCTATGGTGGAAAGGCCCTCCTTGGCTGCTCGAATCTCCTTCTCTGTGGCCATGTCGTACTGATTGGAGGAATCAGAAGATTTTAACTGAGACTAAGGCTGCAGTTCTGATTACCTCTCCTCCTCCAGAAGACATCACTGAGGTTTTTTCCTCATACACTCACCTTAAAAGGGTTTTGTCATGGTGTATACGTTTTGTTACCAACTGCAGGTTATTGCCTAGTTCCAGAACTCAGTCACCACAGTTGTCTCTGGAGGAATTACAGAACACAGAAACTAAACTGGTGAAGCTCAGTCAAGAACGCTGCTTCGATGCTGATTTTGTCTCACTTCAGACTACCGGAAAAGTTTCTCAACAGAGCAAGATTTTTCATCTCCACCCATATCTAGATAACAAAGGTCTAATTCGTGTTGGTGGACGTTTGGAGAATTCTTTTTTGACTGTCAGCCAGAAACATCCCATCATCCTACATCGATCTGATAGACTCTCTAAGTTAATCTGTGTCCAGTTACATGTTGATAACTTGCATGTTGGCCCTAGTGCCTTGCTTGCTATTTTATCTCTACGGTTTCATGTGATTGGAGTCAAGCACCTTGCAAAGAGTGTCTCTAGAGCCTGTGTTCGCTGCAGAAAGACCTACTCTCGAACGACTACTCAACTCATGGGTCAGTTGCCAGCTACACGAGTCACACCGACTTCTCCATTCCACCATACCGGAGCTGATTTCGCTGGTCCTATTATGATCAAGCGTGGGTATACTCGAGCACGTACGTTGGTAAAAACTTACATCTGTGTTTTCGTCTGTATGGCCACGAAAGCCGTACACTTAGAAGTCGTCCGAGATCTCTCCTCCGAAGGTTTTGTTGCTGCTATCCGTTGTTTTGTGGCTCGTCGAGGTTGTCCCGAAACTCTTATCACCGACAATGGTACGAACTTTATCGGTGCTCAGCGGGAACTGAAAGACCTTTACAACACTCTAAATTCGACTACAGTTCAGGATGCCGTGATTCATTTTTGCACAGCTAAAAATATCAAATGGTCCCATATTCCAGCTCGATCTCCACACTTAGGCGGATTGTGGGAAGCTGCTGTGAAATCGATGAAGCTACTTCTCAACAAAGTGATAGGCTCTCACAACTTGTTTATGGACGAACTGTATACAATCACAGTTGAGATAGAGGCAGTTCTCAACAGCCGCCCTCTAGTTCCTCTGGAATCTTCTTCAGATGACGGTATAGAGGTTCTCACCCCTGGTCATTTTTTAATTGGCAAAGCACTCAAGTCAGTTCCTGTTCCTGATCTTACAACACGCAAAATAAATGGACTTACCCGATGGAACTTGCAACAACGACTTGTAGCGGACTTCTGGCAAAGATGGAGCAGTGACTACATTACTCAGCTAAACAGAATTAGCAAGTTTAAGCAGCCTCAACGATCACTACAAGTGGGTGACATAGTGATCATCAAAGATTCTGATCTCTTTATTCGATCATGGCCATTGGGAAAAGTAACTCAAACTCACCCAGGAGCCGACGGTTTGGTCAGAGTTGCTACTGTAAAGACTCAAAAAGGAGTCTACAGGAGAGCCATTCATAAACTCGTACCCTTATTGGAAGAAAACACACTCCCCCCCCGGAGAATGTTCGGGTTCTAGCCCTCCACAAGACATATCTTCATAACTTATTAGCTAGCTTCACTCTGTTACATACTCACTCATAAGTGCATACTCACTCATACGCGCATACTCAGTTTTAACCTCGTCGATGTCCTCGGCGTTAAGGGACTCCATGGCTCAAGAAGAAAGCTCAACAAGGAAAAGTGGGGGGAAAGAAAAGCTGAGATAATATCTGGACAAAAGAGAGCAGGAGAAGAAACTGATGATATTAACCAATGGTAGAGAATGATAAATATGAATAAAAATAACTTATACTACTGCATTCTAACTTTGCAATACATCAAGCGCCACTGTGTGGCGGGGTACTTGCTAGTTATTATTTTGAGTTGATGTACTGTGACTTATTAGTATCTCATGTGATATAATACTGTCATTCAGTAAATACTTATTAGTATCTCATGTGATAGAATACTGTCATTCAGTAAATACTTGTAGTTTTGTGGCAGACCAAATACACTTGAACTTTCATTTCCATTTGTCAACCAGTCTAATAACATATAGCATATAGCAGATGTGCTTACTTTAATTTATTCTGTCAGATAGTCATTGGATATTTCGCTCGCTCACAATTAGTGATGAAACACATCCCTTGTATTATTGGCAATCTAGTGATGGTAATTAGGAATGTTCAATTAAAAACCATGTATATGTTTATATAAGTGATACAATCCATTGACAGATACATTATGACACAAAACTAATTTTTAATCACAGTATATATTCCTCAGGTACCTAACAGCACTCTTTGCTTCAGTGGGTTCTGGGGAATGGATGATGCTACAGCTGCTTCACGACCATTTCAGTGGATCCTGGGAAACCTCTTCATAAAGTCTTACTACACTGCATTTGATGTACAGCACAAGGAAGTAGGCGTGGCTAAAGCAACTATCAATTGAACATTTATTTCTTTTGTATCCCCTAGAATTACCAATTAGTGTGATTGCTGGTGTATTGGGTAATTGTGTCATTTACATTATGAGATGACAACCTCCTTGAGGATTTATTCCAGCTGAGAGATGCATGATCATGTTTTTAGAGCTAGCTAACAGGTTGTTCTAATAATAAATTTGCAAAAAAAAAAAAAAAAGTATTATCATACACAAATGATGTTCTTCAGCATGAAAATAGTGCAATGAGCTAGTTAAGTCTATCCCACCCAGCAGCGGTGAGTACTAATTCCATAATGAAGCAATCATAAGAAGATTCTTAATAATTATGCTCTAAAATTACTTTCTTCCTATCTCAAAAATTGTTTATTAAAACACACAACAATACTGCTTATGTTATTGTTGTAGTTTTCTCATTCCCTAGAAAAAAAGTATAGTTGTATGGGTGGAGGCAGCTACTAAAAGTTGGGGCATGCCATGAAACTAATCCTCCTGAGGGTGATTGCATGAAACATGACATCCAGCCTTCATAAAGCTCTAAGTATATGTCTCTATTGAGCTTATTGTGTTTTATAACATCTGTGTGTGTAGAGCTTCCTTGATTTTTCACTCACAGTGTTTAGTGGCTCTGTCTACAACTCTTACCTGTTCCTATTTAATTGGATGATTTATGTCAAGCAATAGCTGAAGACCTCTCAGTGAGAAGAGGTAAATGGTAGACAGAGCCACTAAGAAATGTGAGTTAATGATCAAGGATGTTCTACACATACAGAAGACATCAGAAAAACTGTTCAGAGTTTCCTGGATGCTAGTTGTCTAGCTGCCTTCAGGATATTAAAAACAGTAAGCATACCACCTGTAGTCTTGCTGTTTATACTGAGCCTAATCACCACGGAGAGTTCAACCTCATCATCCCCTGAGGAGGACTTCAGCAACTTTTAATTAAACATATATACAGCTCTTTGGATCATCCATCAGCTAATAAATTATAGCTATTATACACTGCACTTCTTTATACTATTCTTGGCTTTTTCATCAACTATTATCAGAATTTTAAATCTAATACAATAAGTAAACAGTGTACTTCTCCTCTACGCACAGAAGTTGTCATAGGCCACATCCATGAATTGTCTACAACCACACCCATTTCCTGGCCCAACTAATTTATGAGAGCTTCCTCTATCCCTGTCACATAATTACTCCTCACCTTGACCCCAGCTGCATTAGCCTTCAGTAAGTGAATAAAGGGATCATACTGTATTACAGTCATGGTGAGAGTCTCTGGTTCATTTTAATCCTGGACATAGTAACTGATGCAAATGGACAACTTAAGTTAGCTACACTCGCTGAAGTCTATAACTCAATTAGTCAAAGCAATATTATTAGTTTGTGCTTGATGCTAGCTTTAAAATTATAGGAGTTAGCCTTGTGTACACAGCTAGCAGAAACCATAAAAAATAAATTGATTACCTGCCCTGCAAACTGACACAATATCACTTATATTTAACACAGCTAGAAGTTATAGCTGAAACGATTAAAAATGAAGTTTTTTTGTACGCACAGCTATTATTAAGATATAAAAGAGTGCATTTTTCTGTCTTAATCAGCAGAAACGAACATGGGGAGAGAATTATAATAACAGTAAAAACACAGAAGTTGGTACATGCATTTTCATATGCTCTTGTAATGACATTGTCATATTTGAACTTGCAACATGGCATATTTCAACATCAGTTGAGGAATGTCAGATACTGCAAATCCAGGCAAAAGTTTTTCTTTGTTGATTTAGCTTCATTGGATCATCTGACAGGGTCGGAACAGGGTCATGCATGTGAATCATCTTCTGTTTTGTGATTCATTTGTCATTCAGACTATCTGCATCAGAATTCTATCCAGTATGACCATGTCAGCATTTGTAGCTGATTTCTTGAAGTGCAAAAGTTAGGGATAAGAATAAGCTACCCTAATGTATTAAAATGACTCTAGCAAGTTCTTTTTAATCTCTTAGTGGCACTGCCAATGCCATTTGAAGAGGGTAGCCAGCTTGTCACACTCAAGTACTGATTGCTATAACATCTTGCTGATTTTGGACAATACATCCTCTAGTGTGTAGCTTCAAAGAGCAGATATGATGGTCAACATGATGGCAATAATTTTCCTATCAGTTTCAATGCAGTCTATTTCAGCTTTAATTTTCTTGGCCATATTATCAATAGCCTCACTTAAACCCTTTCGTTCCCAATCCCGCTTAAAAGCGGGTGAAGACCGGTTGGCTTCTCCGAATTTTTAAAAATAGTTACTTTATAGCTAGAACGTTCAGATTGCATACACAGGTGCCCAATGCATTGGAGAAGCATCTAAAATAGCTTTCAGCCAGGGCTGCTTCGACAGTACCTCACAGCAGTTGCGTTTATTTCTTCCTCGGCAAAAAAAAAAAACCTCGGTTCTCCGTCGAATTTTAAAAAAAGTTACCTTCTTCACAGCAGCTTCATTTATGGATCCAGTCATCTCCAGAGCTCTGTAGAAGCAGCGAAAAATTGCTTGAGCTCAGTAGCCTTCCATAACACATTGAAACAACCGCTTCTTTGCCGACCAAGACTTTGCGGTTTGACATACTGTCTTCTTTTTTTTTTTATAAAATCGCCAGTTCAACTGGGGGCCTCCCCATTACGTACAGTCTTAGGTAATGCTTATTACATCACAGGAAAAAAGTGAGCGTGTCGTGTGATCCAGGTAACTATGCAAAAAAAAATTTTTTTTCGAAGTCAATTTGGAAAGATGGCGTCTACCAGTTACAGTGCTGTGGAAGTTTTATACTTACTTGATACTGACTCTAGCGACTCAGGATCAAGCGGAGAAGAGGGAGACGACATCTAGGGCTATAGGAGGCCCTGTATCAGGGTTGGGGACCAGACCCCGTCAACTCTGACACTGACAATGGAAGTCAAGAAGATGATCGATGTAAGCTTGTCTTTCTCTTGTCTTTCTCTTGAAAACTAGCAAGTTTCTGTTGTGGAAAGGACTTATTTATAGCTATATTGAGATGGAGAAAGCTGTTTAGCTATAATATATATATATTTCATTGAGTTTTGAGATTTGAAAGTGGGTTGTGGTTTGTTGAACAATTTCAAATTTTCAAAAAAATTTAATTTTTTTTACCAGAATGTACTACTAGGACCAGATGTGTATGCAGTCACCGACCCGATTGTGAAGAGGGATTGTGAAGAGGGATTGTGGAGAGGACGCAGATAAGGCAACAGGAGCAGAGTCTTCCATTGACGAAGGAGAAGATGCTGGACCTGGCGAAGTACACTCGGAGCCCCACCCCCTCCCTCCCAAACAAAAATCCTGTATGAAACCGCATACAATACATCATAAAGTTGCAATTATATAGGATCATGAATAATTTGTTGTTTGTATTACAAATATCTTTGTTGTTGGTGTTTTTGTGTATATGAAATTGTTTTGTAGTGGAGCTCGACGTCCAATGGCGTATGTTCCTTGTGGACACTCATAGATGTCTCCTACATGATCACAATCAGCACCACACACAACAAACAACATATTTTATTGTTGAACTAATATAATATTGGTATAAAGTACATCAAACAATATTATTTCTATTTTTTTATTATTATTATTGATGGGAAAAGTGGAATTTTTGGGGGAAAAATTTTTTTTTTTTTTAAAGTAATAGTAGAGGGCCTAAATATTATTCAATTTTCTCAATCAAAAAATGAGGGGAATCCCAAACTCTTGGTCTATTTAGTGATATATGGTTGCTATGGGGTTTTCCCAGCCAGCATCGAGTTAAAAAAATAAAACGGTAATGCACTATTCCGCGGTAGAAGATTAGATTTTTCCGCGCGCGTCCAAACAATTTGGGAACGAGAGGGTTAAGTCATCAGTATCACATGTAGACAGGAAAAAAATTGTCTGACCACGCCCCTTCATTTGTTTTTATAATACATTTTCCATGGGTGTTCAGTTATCTGAACATCTTAGATATTTGCACACAGCTCCGTCACAACGTGTTTGGATGACTGAAGTCCTAGTGTATACATAGCTACCACAGTGGAAGGATAACTAATGAAGATTTCTTTTCATATCTGAACATCTTAGATATTTGCACATAGCTCCGTCGCAACGTGTTTGGATGACTGAAGTCCTAGTGTATACATAGCTACCACAGTGGAAGGATAACTAGTGAAGATTTCTTTTCATTTTCTGTTTCAGTACGAGACAGTGATTCTACTCCCCAGAAAACCTATGCTCGTAATATTACACATTTTCTGGAATATCGGTTCAAATTTAATTTTTGTAGGAATGAAATTTAAATTTTTTAATTTCACCTAGTTCCTCAGTACTAAAAATTTGTAAGCAAGTGATTTTATGAATTTTAATAGCTAGAGACTATTAACATTACTATTAACATATGCATACTATGGACCTGATTGCAAGACTATTAACATATACATACTATGGACCTGATTGCAAGACTATTTACATATGCATACTATGGACCTGATTGCAAGACTATTTACATATGCATACTATGGACCTGATTGCAAGACTATTAACATAATGCATACTATGGACCTGATTGCAAGACTATTAACATATGCATACTCTATGGTCCTGATTGCAAGACTACTAGTGGTGTGCTTGAGCACAAATGGCGAGCGAGCCTTAAAACTACACTATTGTTTTTAAAATAAAGTCGAGTTGTTAAATTACGCATATACGGTAAAGGGGATTCAATGCCATAGTAACCGCTCCCCTCAACTGTTAGAATTGAAAAAGAAGGAACAAAATCAAGTCACGTTATTTAAAATTTTCTCTGTGATATTCTTAATAGTAGTTGTAACGCACAATACTTTCACACAACTGAACATACCTACGCAAGACTTACCTTCGTGGTTCGTCTAGTGGACAATGAATTGTCAAGTAAATGCTGTTGAGTAGGGCTTATAACTGTGACAAATAGCGCATTAACTTACCACCGCCACTAACTCGAATAGAAATGAAGCTCCCATAAGATTTTGAGTTTTAACTGCACCCGCAAAACAATTCAAAGCCGTAAACAATTCAATTTCTAAGGTGATACGGGTAATGGTCGCAAAACCAGAGGATTCTGTTTAGTGAAGTTTGGGACGGGGTCGAACGCCGAGCCAACACAAAAATACGGAGGGTCAAGGTACAAAATGACATACATACGTCCAAACATATATATAAACTAGTGGTGTGCTTGAGCACAAATGGCGAGCGAGCCTGATAGTTAGGTAACATAAAATGTTACTATGTTTTAGCTTACTTCATGCAAACACTATAATAGCAGTTATGACATTTGATTTCAGCAAACAAATACAAAATCACTCTCTTACCTGATTAATGGTAACTTTGTAGTATCAAACATCTGCCATTCTGATAATCTCAATCACCAGTAACGCTTGAACAAGCTTTCAGCTACGATAAAAAATAAACCAGTGTTATTATTTGTAATTTTAGCCAACAATATGGAATTACTACTTACCTCATTCTTGAGTATTGATAACTTCTGTAGTATCAAATTGAAGTTACTTTGACCATCTGAATTACCTTGAATTCTTGACAATAAGCTCTCACCTACAAAAACAAAAGACAATCAATTTTAGCACACAAATACAAAATTACTTTCTTACCTCATTTTCTTGAGCAGTGGTAATTTTGTAGTACTAAATTTGAGTCATTCTGACTATTTGAATTTACCAGTCACTGTTGACAACAAGCTCTTAGCTATAAAAAAGAAAGGCCAGAGTTATTTTTGCTTATTTAGCTAACAAATATGGAATTACGTACTTACCTCAGCATCCCTCGAGTAGTAATACTTTATGTGCTTACATACGCTTTTCAGAAGTAGTGATAGCTCTCATAGTTGTACTGACTACAGGTGGCCCTTGACAACTAACAAGCCGCACTTAGCCGGAAAAAAGGCGAAGTTTTGAATTTAAATCTGGTAAAGGGTCTTCAATGCCATAGTAACCGGTCGAATCAACTTTTTGTTTCTTGAAAAGCAAGCATTTTCGAAGGAATTTTCTCACACTTTGGAGCTCAAGTATAAAGTAAGGCTTGCTTAATGCTGTAGTGTCAGAATAAACTGGGGTCAAGCCTAAAAAGCCGTGTTTTTTGAAGAAAAAAGTTCCCTGCGCGTGCGTTTAAAGGGCATACGTACAATCCATACGTACATACATATATACATATATACATACTAGTGGTGTGCTTGAGCTCAAATGGCGAGCGAGCCTGATAGTTAGGTAACATAAAATGTTACTATTTTTAGCTTACTTCATGCAAACACTATAATAGCAGTTATGACATTAGATTTCAGCAAACAAATACAAAATCACTCTCTTACCTGGTTAATGGTAACTTTTGTAGTATCAAACATCAACCATTCTGATAATCTCAATCACCAGTGACTCTTGAACAAGCTCTCAGCTACGATAAAAAATAAACCAGTGTTATTATTTGAAATTTTAGCCAACAAATATGGAATTACTACTTACCTCATTCTTGAGTATTGATAACTTCTGTAATATCAAATTGAAGTTACTTTGACCATCTGAATTACCTCGAATTCTTGACAAGCTCTCAGCTACATAAACAAAAGACAATCAATTTTAGCACACAAATACAAAATTACTTTCTTACCTCATTTTCTTGAGCAGTAGTAACTTCCTAGTACCAAATTTGAGTCAACCAGTCACAGTTGACAACAAGCTCTTAGCTGAGTTAACAATAACAGAATTACCTGAATAAACTTAGAAAGCAGTGGCAAAGAAGCGCAGCTTGACAAACACTTCACAATTGTTTCAAGAAGAGAGTAGCTATAAACGTTTTGGTTGAAACAGAGTTGCGTAAGGCAGTGCAGCAGGATTCTAGTTAATTGAAAAATACTGGAACTGTGAACGCTTTACCTAACTTACGTAATTGGCGAGCGAGCGAAGCGAGCGAGCAACTCTAAGATGTAGTCTATGGAAATCCTGAATACGTCGTCGTTTAAACGCGCGCGCATGAATACGTCGTCGTTTAAACTGAATACGTGGTCGTTTAAACGCGTGCGCGCATTCCAGAACTTCGCTGGATCGCCCAACCAATGCTACACGAGCATGCTTAGCATGTGAACACTTCAGAGTATCCCCCATCCCCATTTCCCTCTTTACACGTTTCCCCCCTTTACATGTTTCCCCTTTACACGGTTCCCCCTTTACATGTTTCCCCTTTACACGTTTCCCCCCTTTTCCCCTTTTCTGTACTTTACACATTATTTTGTTATCATTGTTACTTTATCATGAGGAGTACCATTCTTTACCCTTTACCAATCATCATTTCCCCCTTTACATGTCATTACATATTCTACTACTAATAATGAGATGTGAATTCAGATTTGGCAACCTGCAGGAAGAAAACCAATGCAAATTCAAATCAAACGACCCCAATGCAATTGAAAGTGTCAACATTTCCCCAGAACTTCGCTCGCTCGCCCAACCAATGCTACACGAGCATTTTCTAGTTAGAAGCGCGGGCGAAATATTTTGACGTACGTATACATACTTATTGGCGAGCGAGCGTAGCGAGCGAGACACTTACAGGGGTAGAAATGAAAAAATCGGGGATGTTTGTTTATTGGCGAGCGAGCGAAGCGAGCGAGACACTATCAGGGGTAACTCAATCGAGATTTCGCTATATTTATTTATTTATTTATCTGTTTATGGGGTACGCGAGACCTCTGTTTTCGCCCGCGCTTCTAATTACGTAAGTTAGGTAAAGCGTTCACAGTTCCAGTATTTTTCAATGAACGAGCTCTGAGAATCCTTAGTGGCGGTGGTAAGTCAATGCGCTCTTTGTCATGGCTATAAGCCGTGCGCAACAGTATTTACTTGAAAATACATTGTCCACTAGACTACTGCGAAGGTAAGTCAGTGTAGGTGCATGTCCAGTTGTGAGCATTGTGTGTTACAACCACTAGCTCTACTTAGCTAAAGAATATCACAAAGAAAACTTTTAAATAACGTGTATTGTTTTGTTGTTGTTGTTTTCCTTCCAAGCAGTTGCAGAGAGTTGTTACTATGGCACTGAAATCCCTTTACCCTGTATGCTAAATTAAAAAACTGG
>WLWD01006344.1_pt1 | contig 13297 bp, 13 predicted proteins | sample 6712731 | NCBI WGS metagenome assembly WLWD01 (sample SAMN12718690, study PRJNA576275) | sponge metagenome | isolation source: marine sponge | host: Mycale hentscheli | place: New Zealand: South Island, Marlborough, Capsize Point | collected 2014-11-01
ACGCTGCAAAGTTCCTGCTCTGCCTCAAGACATGCATACACATTGATATAATCTCACACACTGATATAATCTCACACACTGATATAATCTCACACACTGATATAATCTCACACATTGATATAATCTCACACAGTGATATAATCTCACACACTGATATAATCTCACACATTGATATAATCTCACACACTGATATAATCTCATACATTGATATAATCTCACACATTGATATAATCTCACACACTGATATAATCTCACACACTGATATAATCTCACACATTGATATAATCTCACACACTGATATAATCTCACACATTGATATAATCTCACACATTGATATAATCTCACACACTGATATAATCTCACACACTGATATAATCTCACACATTGATATAATCTCACACAGTGATATAATCTCACACACTGATATAATCATATAATCTCACACTGATTAATCTCACACTGATTAATCTCACACATGCACTGATATAATCTCACACTCTGATATAATCTCACACTGATATAATCACACACGTTGATATAATCTCAGTGATAAAATCTCACGCAGTGATTAATCTCACACATGCACTGATATAATCTCACACAGTGATATAATCTCACACATAATTAATCTCACACATGCACTGATATAATCTCACACACTGATATAATCTCACACATGCACTGATATAATCTCACACACTGATGTAATCTCACACCCCAATCACACACACAAATATAATCTAAGAAGGAAGAACAGAAGGAAGAACAGAAGACGGAAGTGTGCATTGAAAGACATTTGTGTGTGTAGTCATTTTGTGTTGTAAGGTGTGGTGCAGCGTGGATGTGTTAATGATGAACAGTTGTATGGTATGTATGTGTGTGAGATTATATCAGTGTGTGAGATTATATCAATGTGTGAGATTATATCAGTGTGTGAGATTATATCAGTGTGTGAGATTATATCAGTGTGTGAGATTATATCAATGTGTGAGATTATATCACTGTGTGAGATTATATCAGTGTGTGAGATTAATCACTGTGTGAGATTATATCACTGTGTGAGATTATATCAGTGTGTGAGATTAATCACTGTGTGAGATTATATCAGTGTGTGAGATTAATCACTGTGTGAGATTATATCAATGTGTGAGATTATATCAGTGTGTGCGGTTATAAATAGGAACACTAAATTCAAGTTCGAAATCTATGCATCTTTAACACAAAACATTTGTTATTAGCTAATAAACCAAACCTACTATGAAATTTGTGTGTGTGTGTGTCTGTGTGTGGGTTGGTTGGTGTGGGTGTGTTAGGTACCTCATAAGCACCATGTGCTGGAGGTGAAGGATTGTCTGCAGTTGTTGCATCCACACTACAAGTTACAGAGTGTCTGTGAATTACAACATTCATTATGTGCTCTCAGCTCTGTCCGAGACGGTTTCAGCCGACATCTCATTAACGTCACTGAAAGGGCACAGTGTGCTGTTGATTTGTCTTCTGGAACTAGTGGACATAGCAACAGTGTCATAGGAACTCTAGAACAGGCATGGCAAGATGTTGAGAAATCTTCAAATGATCTTACTTTAGAAGACTTCAATCACTTATCAAATTTGCAAGCAGCAATTGAGAAGTTTGTACATGAGCATTCACAAACCTGAAGCAGCAACTTTGAAATTGATCATCACTTTCAAATACACTCCATGCATGAATCCAATATCTTCTACATTAATCTAGTTAGGCTGATATAGCTACAGGGACGGATTCAGCTCTAGTGACAGGGAGGGGCCCAAAAATATAGGTCAATACAGGGAGGGGCCCAAATATATAGGTCAAAACAGGGAGGGGCCCAAATATATACGTCAAAACAGGGAGGGGCCCAAATATATAGGTCAAAACAGGGAGGGGCCCAAATATATAGGTCAAAACAGGGAGGGGCCCAAATATATAGGTCAAAACAGGGAGGGGCCCAAATATATAGGTCAAAACAGGGAGGGGCCCAAATATATAGGTCAAAACAGGGAGAGGCCCAAATATATAGGTCAAAACTCACGAAATGAAAAAAATATTAGTGATTGATTGTACTCGACTTTGAATATATATTTATGGATGAAGAGCATAAGTTATGATGTAGTTGACCTATAAACTGATCATTGCCTTGTATTGGTACATTTATCAACTTGGTTCCCCCCATGGACCCTTCCCTAAGCTACTCTAAATTTAGCTATCATTTTAAATTTTAGCTAGTAGCTACTTCAAATTTTAAAGCTGTTTAAGATTTGTGGCTAGGGCCTGCTGGATTAACAATTTCAGTTTTTCCAATGTACTAATTTCAATTCTAGTTTTAGTGTTTCAAATTTATTTCCATTTTAGTTTTTTTTTTACAATGTGGAAATAAAAAATCAATAACAACAAAACAATAATAATAAATAATAAAATCATCAAACAAAACAAATAAGTAAATAATAAGGATTAGGTGATTGTTCCCAGGACAGAGGCACAGTTCCCTCGCTGCACCTGAGAGACAGAGGCACGGTTCCCTCGCTGCACCTGAGAGACAGAGGCACGGTTCCCTCGCTGCACCTGAGAGACAGAGGCACGGTTCCCTCGCTGCACCTGAGAGACAGAGGCACGGCTCCCTCGCTGCACCTGAGAGACAGAGGCACGGTTCCCTCGCTGCACCTGAGAGACAGAGGCACGGTTCCCTCGCTGCACCTGAGAGACAGAGGCACGGTTCCCTCGCTGCACCTGAGAGACAGAGGCACGGTTCCCTCGCTGCACCTGAGAGACAGAGGCACGGTTCCCCTCGCTGCACCTGAGAGACAGAGGCACGGTTCCCTCGCTGCACCTGAGAGACAGAGGCACGGTTCCCTCGCTGCACCTGAGAGACAGAGGCACGGTTCCCTCGCTGCACCTGAGAGACAGAGGCACGGTTCCCTCGCTGCACCTGAGAGACAGAGGCACGGTTCCCTCGCTGCACCTGAGAGACAGAGGCACGGTTCCCTCGCTGCACCTGAGAGACAGAGGCACGGTTCCCTCGCTGCACCTGAGAGACAGAGGCACGGTTCCCTCGCTGCACCTGAGAGACAGAGGCACAGTTCCCTCGCTGCACCTGAGAGACAGAGGCACAGTTCCCTCGCTGCACCTGAGAGACGCTGGAAAAGATGGTCTCTAGCCCGTGGGTCTCCTGTCCAGTTTTATAGAATTCAATTTTTTTTTAACTTCCAGTCCTGGGACTACACTGGTCATTCGTCTTTCAGCATCACTAAAAATGGTTGGCTATATTTTTAGATAATTACAGTTTTAGTTTTTATTCATCAGCTCTACGATTTTAGTTTTAATTATCATCATCCTATGTGAAGTTTAGTTCTGGTTAGTTTACTAAATTAATGTTTTAAGGTATAACTAAAATTGGTTTTAGTTAAGCAAAACAACATTACTGAATTACTCAATATAGAGGTTTCACTATATTGCTAGCTACTTTTTCAGTGAAAACCTTGAACATCCCCATAAAAATGTTCTAAGTACAGAGAAAACATGCTCTGCTACAGCTGAAAAAAGTTTAATAAACTGTTGAGCATAATTCTCCAGATGACTGAGCCTGAGCTGACAGCTCTCCAATTATTTCAACCATTTTCATTTTTGGAAGTACAATAACCAAGCCAACGCAATCCCAGCTGCTTCAATCAAGTAATGGAACTTATAATCACATTTCTAAAAGTTTATGTCCTTGCTGTAAAGAAAAAGGGAAAAAAAAAGAATAGCTAATTGGTGTTCTTTATAATTAAGGATTTATATGGACTGATTATTCTCATTTTCATCCCAAATACCCTTTTATTCTAGAATTATTCCACTATTCTATGTCATGTCTATTATTTTTAAAATGCTAGCATTATCCGGTAGGGCCTATTTGTGGCACAGGCATCATAGTGGTAGGCGTTGATACATTTGCGTAACAAAATTCTAGCAGAATGGTACCCGAATGAAGGAAGCAATGCTGAGAGCCAAAAGGGGCAATTCCATTTAACTAAACGGACAAATTGAGATTTGAAGCAGTAGAAGTACAAAAACTCCATTAGAACTAATCCTATAGCTAGATTTCCTCATGGAACAATGGTAACAAGAAATATAAATGGGTAATTTCATTGAGCAAAAAAGGGGGCAAATTTTGCCAAGGCCTACACATTGATCCATAATATGCCCATATATGTGGCAGCCAAACCTCAGTAGGGGACACAGCTGCAAATATTACAACCCTGCCAAGAGTGGCAAATGGTAAGGATCATCACAACCTCTCCAGGGAGTGGCAAATGGTAAGGATCATCACAACCTCTCCAGGGAGTGGCAAATGGTAAGAATCATCATTACAACCTCACCAGGACTCATTTCACCTTTTCCTAACTCTACAAAGTTGATCATTTACGCCTATTGTATAATCTTCCACATATAAACAAGGGGGCAGGATGCTATCTTATGGCGTACTGCCATAGAAAGGTGTTGATTTGCAACAGTTTGGCCCTACCACCCCCTCCCTCCCACTCAACCTCCACTTGGTTCGGTTTGTTATCTTCACCTGTGAGAGTAATCATCTTCTCTCTAACAGTTCAGCCAGCAATCATGTGACACTAAGTATAGCAATCATGTGACACTAAGTATAGGAACCAGTGAGGCTAAAAACAGCAAATGAACAGGTTCTATTCCACTACACAGTACAACAACAGAATACAATAGAAATCTGTTATGTCTGACTACTAGGTAAAGGATAGAAGTAGGTAAAGGATAAAAGCTGGTGTACCTATCTCATGCAGGGGATCTACTCTCGGGGGATCTTCGCAAGCAGCATATACACATTCGCTATTGCCGCCGAATTCGCGGCAAACTGGCGGCTTAATAAGGCGGTAACTTTAGGCGGGTAATCTTGGCGGGAATATAGTCGCGTCGCGTATTAAGGGTTTTGCTGCTGAGGTTTTTACCGCACTCGCGGGACTGAGTTAGGAGGCGAGTTCAGTTGCCATCTATCTGGATTGAGCCGTGTAGTATCGGGAGTAGAGCTGTATTTGTTACTTGGAGCTGTGTCCGTTTCCTTCAAGTTATCATGTTGGGAGAAGACTACCAGGAGATTGAAGTCAAAGCTAGAAAGAGGTGGAGTTTACTACAATTGTATGTTTAGGTCTTGTGTTTGTAGCCCAGGAATGTTTGATACAGAAGGGGGGGGAGGGGGAGAATATTAGGATTTCTCTCCCCCTTGAGCTACTTTTCCTACACAAAGTTGCCCTCCCCACCAAAGAGAAATATGGCAAGCAAGATGTATATTGTATACTTTTCGTCAAAATCAATTTAATAGTAAATAGACTAGTGATTTTGATATGAAAAGTAAAGTAGGAATACACCTAGTCAGCAATATTTGTAGATGTATATATACTAGTGGTGTGCTTGAGCACAAATGGCGAGCGAGCCTTACACTACACTATTGTTAAATGATTGATTTTAATAACTAACACTCAAGCTACTAAAATAAAGTTGAGTTTTTAAATTAAGTATATGCGGTGAAGGGGATTCAATTCCATAGTAACCGCTCCCCGCAACTGTTTGAAATTGAAAAAGAAGCAACAAAATCAAGTCACGTTATTTAAATTTTTCTTTGTGATATTCTTAATAGTAGTTGTAACGCACAATACTTTCACACAACTGAACATACCTACGCAAGACTTACCTTCGTGGTTCGTCTAGTGGACAATGAATTTTCAAGTAAATGCTGTTGAGTAGGGCTTATAACTGTTACAAATAGCGTATTAACTTACCACTGCCATTAACTCGAATAGAAATGGAGCTCCCATAAGTTTTTGCGTTTTAACTGCACCTGCAAAACAATTCAAAGCGGTAAACAATTCAGTTTCTAAGGTTATACGGGTAATGGTCGCTAAACCAGAGGATTTTGTTTAGTAAAGTTTGGGACGGGGTTGAACGCCGAGCGAACACAAAAATACGGAGGGTTAAAGTACAAAATGACATACATACGTCCAAACATATATATAAATAAACAAACATCCCCGATTTTCAATTGTGTTACCCCTGTAAGTGTCTCGCTCGCTACGCTCGCTCGCCGATTATATGTGTGTGTAGTGACTTAGTCGATTATTTGTAGAAATACTCGTTTTTCAATAAAAAGTTGTGGTGAGTGGTTACTATGTATTAGAGACCCTTTACCAGAATATTTCAGAAACTGCTCGTTTTTGTAGGTAAGAAGTTGTTGTCCAGAGCTACTGCACATCACACAATTAAGTTTAAAGCTACCTTTACATAATTTTTAGTAGTTAGCTAAAATCATGATGGCTGTATGCTTGTAATGATAGAAATGTAATGACTGATACTGTCTTAAACTTCGTATAGGAGTTAGAACTGTTTGCTTATTCTTCAAGTAATTTTGAACAGGAAAATCAGCATTATGATTTTTTTAATATCTTGATATTATCTTCATACGCAGCCTAACAACTATATAAAAAGCTGAACACCACTGTGTTGTTTTGGTTCAAGGTTTACATGTGTTATTAAAACTTAGCGCTTATGCGTGAGTTTTTAGTTGTCGTACGGTCTGTCTGTCACGCTTAGATTTCTGTGTAATTGCACAATTTATTGTTATTAAACTAAGTTTTAAAATGTTTTACTTTACATTACTTGTGCATAATGACTCGCTCGTCATTGTACTCAAGCACACCACTAGTATGTGTAGCGTATTTGTATGTGTATGTGACCAGTTTTGGGAAAATCAGCCTAAACGCGGTGAACAATTGTTTTCAGTATCCTTACGGGTCGATTTTTTTCAAAAAAAATTTTTATGGCAGAAATGGATAAACATTTGTAGCTCTATCTTATGGTGCAGTTGTAAGCTCTGGCGAGCTCTAGAACTCACGCTATGGGGCTAGAAACTCTAGCTGGGTAGACTCGTGTACGGAGCATTGCTAAGAAATCGTTTGGCGGGCTTTTCACTAACAGTAGGAAAAGAACTGTAGCTAACTAATTCACTTACCTGTCCACGTAATTCGCATACTCACGGAATTGTCGCCATCATAGTTTCTCGAAGAGGCCTAAATTAAGCCTTTTTGGCTTCTTTCAATCCGCCTGCAACCGGTTTAGTTCATAGTGTCCTGGAGACGTGCGGTAATAGTATATGGAATACAAGACATGCCCCCTGGCCTTAGCAACCCCTTTACGTGGCGTTTTTTTTTCTTTTTTTCGAATCAGCACTAACAAATTGAACAATAATACTGAAGTGTTGTAGAGCGAAGACGGCTTGTGGTACAGCTTCCAAATTTGGAGGACGGCATCCCAAGGGTCTGTGCAACCTACCAGTAGAAAAAATGGAAAACATTGCCGCGTTTAGGCCGATTTTCACAAAACTGGTCACACATTTATACCATTGTTGCTTAGTAACTACCGTGTGATAAAAATGGTATCACTCTACAAAAGTAATAATGCTCAAACTATGGGCTGAAGTGGGACGAAGTACACTTTTTGTACTTCATATTTTGAAATGACCCTCGGTGCAATTACTTTTAATGTACATATTTTCCTCCCGAAACAACAATATCCTGTCATAATTTATTGGACTTTTACACTGTATGAAATTGTAACTGGTCTAAAATAGTTAAGTTATGGCAACTCTCGAAATTAGTGCTAGATATCCACCCTCTGGATTGGGACAGTAATCAGCAATAATCCCTCTAACCCACATGCACATACACACACATAATATTCTACAAAGTCGTGAACTTGATGTACTTATTGCCATTGAAGTTTTAATCCATTTAATGTGTATCTGTAGAAAGAGCAACAATGCTTCTGAGAAGGTGGTCAAAAAACCTAGAAAGGATGTGTTGAATGGAGGATCTGGGAAGCAGATGAAGTTGTCACAAATGTTTCGGAAGTGAGTATATATGTCAATCAGTGGATGTTGACACATGTGTGGCATGTGTGTGTGTACATGTCAGTGGTATGTTGACACGTGTGTGGCATGTGTGTGTGCATGTCAGTGGTATGTTGACACATGTGTGGCATGTGTGTGTGCATGTCAGTGGTATGTTGACACATGTGTGGCATGTGTGTGCATGTATGTTGACACATGTGTGGCATGTGTGTGTGCATGTCAGTGGTATGTTGACACGTGTGGCATGTGTGTGCATGTATGTTGACACATGTGTGGCATGTGTGTGTGCATGTCAGTGGTATGTTGACACATGTGTGGCATGTGTGTGTGCATGTCAGTGGTATGTTGACACATGTGTGGCATGCGTGTGTGCATGTCAGTGGTATGTTGACACATGTGTGGCATGTGTGTGTGCATGTCAGTGGTGTGTTGACACATGTTGACACATGTGTGGCATGTGTGGCATGTGTGTGTGCATGTCAGTGGTGTGTTGACACATGTGTGGCATGTGTGTGTGCATGTCAGTGGTATGTTGACACATGTGTGGCATGTGTGTGTGCATGTCAGTGGTATGTTGACACATGTGTGGCATGTGTGTGTGCATGTCAGTGGTATGTTGACACATGTGTGGCATGTGTGTGCATGTATGTTGACACATGTGTGGCATGTGTGTGTGCATGTCAGTGGTATGTTGACACGTGTGGCATGTGTGTGCATGTATGTTGACACATGTGTGGCATGTGTGTGTGCATGTCAGTGGTATGTTGACACATGTGTGGCATGTGTGTGTGCATGTCAGTGGTATGTTGACACATGTGTGGCATGCGTGTGTGCATGTCAGTGGTATGTTGACACATGTGTGGCATGTGTGTGTGCATGTCAGTGGTATGTTGACACATGTGTGGCATGTGTGTGTGCATGTCAGTGGTATGTTGACACATGTGTGGCATGTGTGTGTGTGTACATGTCAGTGGTATGTTGACGCATGTATGGCATGTGTATGTGTATGACAGATCTGAGGAGATTAAAATTGACTGTGAGGATCAACACGGCAGCCTCAGGGCCTCTGGGGAGGACTGTAGCGATGCTACTTACAGAAGAACTGGGAATGGTACTAGCAATGGTACTGGTACTAGCAATGGTACTGGTACTAGCAATGGTACTGGTACTAGCAATGGTACTGGTACTAGCAATGGTACTGGTACTAGCAATGGTACTGGTACTAGCAATGGTACTGATACTAGCAATGGTACTGGTACTAGCAATGGTACTATTCATGGTTGTAGTACTAGCAATGGTAATGATACTAGCCATGTTCATGGTAATAGTAATGGTTGGTCCAGAAATGGTCATAACAACCTTGCAACAAAGGAAGACAGCAATAAGGAGACTGGTTGGAAGGACATTGAAGTTATGGAAGAAGGTGAAAATTGTAAAAGAGAGGACAAGTTAATCAAGGAAGAACCAAAGGAAAATAAAAGAGAGGTATGCAAGAATTGTTTAACTTTTCCAAGCCAGTTCATTTGGGACTATTGACTACTATGTGCCACTGAAATTACTAGTGTCGCTGGAATTACTAGTGGTGCTGGGATTACTGAATTAACTAGTGTCCACTGAATTAATTACTCAAATTTATAGTGCATGAATAATTTAATTTAGATCTTATTGTATAAGATTATTTGTGTCACAGGTATTGCCCTCTTCTCGTTGTAATCAATGCCGCCAGTTTCTGAATGATCCAGCACTCACTGTGTTCATGGGGGACCCGGAGAATGCGGTAGGTGTTATATACAATGAATGTATGAGGATTTGTACATGTGACTTGAGGCCATGAGGTGTGTGTGTGTGTATGTGTGTGTGTTGTGCGCATGTAGGTAGAGGAGTTTATAGCACTAGCAGATGGTAGGCTGTCAGTATTTGGTGATGAAGGAGGTATGGATGAGGCTGATGTTCATGAACAACCACAACATAAGATAACAGATTTTACGTGAGTAGGTTTAGTCAGTATAAATATAGTTATGTACGCAGTGGATTTAGTCAGTATAAATATAGTTATGTACGCAGTGGATTTAGTCGGTATATGTATAGTTATATGTGCAGTGGGTTTAGTCAGTATATGTATAGTTATATGTGCTGTGGGTTTAGTCAGTATATGCATAGTTATATGTGCAGTGGGTTTAGTCAGTATATGCATAGTTATATGTGCAGTTGGTTTAGTCAGTATATGCATAGTTATATGTGCAGTGGGTTTAGTCAGTATATGTATAGTTATATGTGCAGTGGGTTTAGTCAGTATATGTATAGTTATATGTGCAGTGGGTTTAGTCAGTATATGCATGTGTATTTGTCAATAGTATCAGATGTCTTTGTTGGTTTGTAGTGTTTATGACAAAAACAAGCATCTGTGTCCGTTTGATTCGGGCCTAGTGGAGAAGAATGTTGAGTTGTATTTCAGCGGCTGTGTGAAGCCTATTTATGATGAGAATCCAGATCCAGAGGATGGCATTCCTGCCAAAGAGTTGGGTCCTATTAATTCATGGTGGATAGCTGGCTTTGATGGAGGGGAAAGAGCATTAATTGGATTTACTACAGCATATGCTGAATACATTCTCATGGAGCCTAGTCGCGCCTATCAGCCGATTATGGCTACTGTTCATGAGAAAATTCATCTGAGCAAGGTCAGAGATTACATTGAATTATTCTGTGTGGTGTCATGGGGATTGGCTATACAGGTGGTGATAGAATTCTGTGAGGACAATCCTGAAGTAGCTTATGAAGACCTACTCAATAAGATTGAGGTGAGGAGAATGAAGTACACTATCACATTGTAGTCGGTGCCATAACAAAGTTCCAAATTCAGTTCTGTAGAACGGCGGGTGTAACAGCCATTTCTCCCCCGTAGTATTCATTGCTTGCATTCTTACCATTGGAAGTTGTCAACTTGTCTGTTGATTCACTGCTAGAAACTCTTTCATAACTTTATCTACAAGCTTTAACTAAGTTGACTGAGCAGGGTGACTGAAGTTGTGACAGGCACCCATAGATACAACCAACCTGGCAAGAGCTGTGACAGGCACCCATAGATACAACCAACCTGGCAAGAGCTGTGACAGGCACCCATAGATACAACCAACCTGGCAAGAGCTGTGCAATGAATAAGCAATTGCTCCAATGATCTATAAAGAAATCACAATGAATCCAATGTTTAGTTATAATTATATTGTAATAGACACATATAATCGGCATTTTTGGTCAAGTAAGGTATCTAATAAATACTTATGACATCACTGATAAAGAGTCTTCAACTGGATCAGAAAGTGTGCAGCTATGGCAAAGTAACCACCAGCATTTTTATGTGAGCCTGTTACTGTCAGAAAAATGTTAGTAACTAGGTTATTATTTTACAATTTCTCTCTCAACCATTCACTCTCATTCACAGGCTTTTTTTTTTTTTTTTTTTTTAATATTACAAAAATGTGTAAATCAAGTAGTCCTAAGTGTGAGTCCTGGTGGCAATCAAATATTTTTAAAATTCTGTATTGTTAAAAAAAAACAACAGTTTATGAAAAAGAGAATACATCTAATAAATTGTAATTGACTGGACATAAAAGTGGAACCATTTCACTAGATGACATAATAGCACAATGTGCTTCACAAAGAGTAACTACTATCATTCCTACCATAAGCATCGTTTTCTCCCTTCCTGTAACCTCTATTCCCTGCTGTTGATTGCTATTATCATCTATCTTCTGTGACGTTCTCCACGTTAGTTGCTGTTGGCAACCTTCCCTCCATCTTTTTACTGTCCTTGTTTCTTGTTTATGTTTATTGGCGAGCAAGAGACTATCAGAGGTACAGTCTGTTCTCCCTAATAGTCCACCAGTGGACACGGGGTGTCAGGGTGGACTATTAGAGAGAATGGACTATTACAGAACATGATAATATTAGTTTGTATTACATCATTTTAAGTGTTCATAGGCTGCTCAGTGCACAGAGTATTGTCAGCTAGTTTAAAGAAATCTCTAATCACAGTCTGCCTGGTGTTCAATTCAAGCTTCTCTTTTTTCAGTTTCAAAACTGTGTGATAAACTTTAGTAAGCATACCGGTAGTGTCATCTGCTTGCAATGAGGAAGTCAGATGCATTATATTCTCAACCATTCTCAAACTTTCGTCCAAATCAGTGCTATTCAAAATGCCTTTACGATTCACCTCGCTAAGCTCTTTATTGCTTTCGTCATCGGTATGCGTACCACTCTCTGAGTTAGTTGGTGGATCACTTGTACTTTCAAGAACAGTGTGGCATTCTTCATGGCTTGTGCATTGTTTCTCTTCTTCCATAACCATTTCAATCTCATCCAACCGCACCATTTCATCATCTTTAATAGTTAACCATGTCTCCAGTGATTCTGCAAAGCCGTCAGGGTCTTCATTAGATTGCACACACAAAGACTGAAGATCTCCAAGCATACGCTGCTCTATTGGTTGTAAATCTGCTCTTTCATCCAATAACTGAAATGTAGTACTCTTGAACAGAGCACAGAGATCTTGAATAGCTGATGAACTTTATTGTTGATGATACCTTCCACTGTCCTGACGAAGCTGAGTGGCATGCTGCAGAGGAAGAATATTGTCCTTAAGTCACCTGGGTTAGGGAATTTCATGCTTTGTAAGCAAGTGATGCAGCATCAAGAAGATTAGGTGGGTAAGCATGATCCAGGCCTCACATACCAGCTACTAGAGCTGCCCCAAACTGTCGTAGCTCGTCATAATTTTCAAGGTTTTTGACCATGATGTGAAGAAGCTTACTCTTGTAGTTAGCTTTTAGTGAGGCAATGACACCCTGATCCATAGGTTGGTGGACAGAAGTACAGTTAGGCGGCAGAAGAATCCGTTTGACTTGTGGATCTTGCAGTGCTGGATCATCAGAGTCATGAGATCCAAAATTATCAGTCAATAGTACCACTTGTTTTGAAGTTCGCTTCCGTATCTCAGGAAGGAATACATCATGGAACCACCACTTAGTGAGCTTTCTGTTTGATGAGCACGAAAGCACCGAGGCTTGGCAGCCTTTCCAATCATTGCCAGAGGAATCTTGTGTGTTCCTGTGGCATTGGTACAAGTAATAAGTGTAACTCTGTCTTTTGCTTTCTGTGACTTTGTTCCTCGAACTTGTCTCCTTTCTTCGTTTGGTGCTGTGTAAGTAGAATGGGGGGATTAGCTTGAAGTATAGGCCTGTTTCATCCCAATTATATATGTTTTCTGGATCATACTTTTCAAGGTCTCGTCTAATTTCATCCATTCTCTCCTTGATTTGCTGGTGGTCAATTTCTCCTGCTTCACCATGCAAATTAATACTCTTCCCAATGGAATTTCGC
>WLWD01000166.1_pt1 | contig 13289 bp, 9 predicted proteins | sample 6712731 | NCBI WGS metagenome assembly WLWD01 (sample SAMN12718690, study PRJNA576275) | sponge metagenome | isolation source: marine sponge | host: Mycale hentscheli | place: New Zealand: South Island, Marlborough, Capsize Point | collected 2014-11-01
CTCAAGTATTTGTGTCAATTGCTCAATATGACTAAACCCTATTAGATTAAAAAGAAGGTCGTGGTATTGGCACCATTCTTTTTTAGTCAACTATTAAAAGGTGGATATGCAGCTGTAAAGCGGTGGTTCTGCAAAGTGAGAAATAAAGATAAATGTCACAGAATTATTATTAATGATTACTTTTGCAGGTTAAGCTACTTGAGCAAGATTACATTCTCAGTATTATAAATCTTGGGAATGCACATTGGACCTTACTGGTAATGACCAGGAAGTCATCTTATTTTTCTCATGTATTATTAATGCAATCTAATTACCAATTCACCATAAAATTTCTATTTTTCCTTTAGATACTTGATATTCGGAGACAAAGAGCAGAATACTTTGATTCGTATAAGCAAGACTACCAAGAATCGTGGAATCAAATGAAGTATACATTTGTTTTTTATTCGTGTTTTACATAATAAAGTAATAAATAACCTTTTCTACCAATAGATCATTTATTGAGTTTCGATGTAAGGATCAGAACTGTGCAGCTCCAGATTGGAGCAAATGGCAGTATATTCACAGGATGGTATATATGCTTATAACTGATGTTGTTGTTTTTTCACTTAGTAAATGCTTTTGTTGCAGGATCAACCGAAGCAAACAAATACATATGATTGTGGTGTATTTGCCTGTCAGGTATTGTGTTGTAGCATTAACATATAAGTTGGTAATTTTAAATGAAACATTGTTTTATCTTAAAGTTTGCTTTATATCACATTTTTGAGAAAGAATGGGATTTCACTCAGGTATGTAACAGATTTTATTAGTTATAAATTTTTTGATGCACTTTTTAATTACACAGCAACATACTGAGATAATCAGAAAAGCCATGACAGAAGAACTTTTGAATGGATGTCTCATTAAGTTAGTGAATAAAATTTAAAAAAAAATTGTATGCCTGCAGTTTGGTCAGCAAATATGTTATTTCACAAACAGCTGTTTGAAATATATTTAATAATGGGCCACTAATACTTAAAGTTCGTAACGCTGCTTTGCTTGTGTTTCAATTTCTTGATCAAAACTGAATTAGTTAATTTTACATATTTTAATATTCTTTTAGCTTCAAGGTTAACATTGTCGGTTGCAATTACTATATGTTATATTAGAGAGAGTGAAACCCGGGCTGCTATGTTTGGATTTGAATTGGCTAAACAAGCTGAAATCTCTGGACCACAACTAACAACAATTTCCAATTCACAGAAAGGTAAAAACAAAAAACAACAACAATAGCTAATACCGTATGTATTAATGTTAAGTTTAATCAAAAATTTTAGATCAAATGGCAGTAGAGAAGTCTGCAACAGTAGGCTGTTCAATTTTGCTCTCTACATCTCGAATTTCAGATTCAGAATTGTGTAAATCTCCAAGTACAACTGGTATGGTATCCTCAACGTTACAAGTATCTGAAACCACCACTAGCCCAAACTTCCAACAATCACTACTATCTGACACTACTAGTTCTGCATCGCCACAAAAATGTTTGGGCAATGTTATTTGGCCCACAACAGCACTTACCCAGGTCATTAAAATGACTGGGATTGCCTCTCCTGTTTCTTCTAAATATTTTCCAAGTATGGCTCCTAACAGGAGCATTTCATCAACTTCACCTGAAGCTACGAATCACAATGTGTCATCCAGCAGTAAGAAGTGTCTGTACTGCTTTAAATCTTACAAACATAGCAGTAGTTTATCAAAACACATGAAAGAAGTCCATTGCGACAAAACCGGTAAAGGTAGTATTCAATGTAATCAATGCAATCTCAGGTATGTCAACTTCTTAAATTATATAGAAACAACCATTAGTTGCTATAACAGATATAATCATTGTATTCATTTCTTTTTAATTTAACAGATTTAATTCACTTCTAAAACTAACTGCTCATCAAAAGGAATTTCACAAAATGAATATATCAGTAGAAGTGTTAAATTTTCAAAGCTTTGATGATTTTGATTGTTGGAAGAAAACTGAAGAATCAAAGACAAATTCTAACTTTGTATTAAAATGTGCACCTCAAGTAAGGCAGAAAGTCAAAGTTTGGTATTTTTATTGCAGTAGATCAGGTATTTATAGAGGTCAAGGAAGTAGTTTGAGGCAGTTAAAATCACAAGGAAGTAGAAAAATTGGTTCACAATGTACAGCTCATATGAAAGCAATTATGGATCGAGAAAGTGGAAACATTCATGTAACCTACTGCAGTACACATACTGGCCATTCCATACAACTTTCACATTTGCAGCTTTCTGACAACTTGCGTCAAAATGTAGCAGCCAAGCTTCAGCAAGGTGTTGACATGGGAAGAATACTTGACGATATTCGAGACAATTGTTTAAGTAAGAGTTTATCCCGAGATCATTTGATATCTAAAAAAGACATACATAACATCAAATATCAATACAACATTGGTGGCATAATGAAGCATAAAAATGATCAAATCAGTGTAGCAGCAATTGTGAATGAATTGGAGAAGGAAGAAGATAATCCTATATTCCTATTTAAGAAACAAGGAGAACAAGATTCACTGAATCGTTTACTAGAGCGTGACTTTGCTCTCGGTATTCAGACCATTTTTCAAGTTCAAAAGATGAAAAAATTTAACAAGGATATCATTTGTGTGGATGATACACATGGAACGAACAGTTATGACTTCTACCTCACAACACTCTTAGTCATGGATGAATTTGGAGAGGGAATTCCAGTCGGGTGGTTGATTTCAAACAGACAGGATGAAGTTGTATTACAGACTTTTTTTGAAAGAATAAAGGAAAACGTGAAAGTTACTCAACCTAAATGGTTTATGAGTGATGATGCTGAGCAATATTTTAATGCCTGGAAAAACGTATTTAATACAGAAAATACAAAAAAAATCCTTTGTGCATGGCATGTAGACAGAAGCTGGAGACGTAATTTGAAAAAAGTAAGTGATACAAGTATGCAGACTGAAGTATACCATCAGTTGTGCATGCTACTTCAAGAAAGAGAAGAGTCACAGTTCAGAGTTTTATTACAGTCATTTCTCACCTACATTGAAGAAAAATGTGTTTCATTTTACACGTACTTCAATAAACATTATTGCAGTCGTTTAGAGCAATGGGCTACTTGTTATCGCATTGGAACTACGGTGAACACTAATATGTTTTTGGAATCGTCACATAGAATATTAAAAATTGTCTATTTAGAGCACAAACAGAATAGGCGAATCGATAAACTTTTAACTGTTCTTCTAAAAATTGCAAGGGACAAGCTTTTTCAAAGACTGTTCAAGGTGGAAAAAAATAAGAATACACATCGCCTATGTGAAATAAGGCGCCGTCATGCAAAATGTCTGACTTTAGTTGGCAAAGTTGAGGTGAAGCCATTTGATAAAAATATATGGACAGTCCAATCTGAACATTTCCCCTGTACAATGTATAAGATCACTAAGGTGGCTGAAAATTGTGATTGCCAACTGGTTTGTAGTAAGTGTAACATTTGTGTACACATGTTCACTTGCACTTGCATGGATGCAAGCATTCATGCCACCATATGTAAACATGTACACTTGGTTATTCAAGTGACTTAACCCTCAAATAGAAAGTGAAAACAGAATGGAAGCTACAGACTTTTCTCAAGCATTCTTTGAATCAAGGCATGGCAAACATACTGCAAAGACAAATGTATTGACGTCTATTGACGACATTAAAATTATTAGTGGAAAATTCTTCTAGCACTAACCTTGCTACTGTTCACCAGCACATCAAAAATGCCATTGCAATTTTAAATGTATCCTCTAAGGAACTCCCTCTAAGCATGCCAGTAAAGAGAAAATGTTCGACAGCAGTAAATGAAACCCAACGAGGTTTCTTTTCTACCAAGAAAAAAGAGAATGTAAAACACAGACGGTTTCAAAGCCAACTCCAACACAAATATTTTACGAACATTCTAAGTTAAAAAATGTACATCCTGAAATTTGTGGAGTCTGTCTCAAACAAGACGATGGTAGCATGTCGCAAGATATTTATTGGGTACAATGTAATAGTTGCAATCTGTGGGTACATCAAAACTGTGATGATTTGTGACAGGATCTGAGAAAACAGCCCACTTGGTGCACTTCATGAAAATTTTATTTTTGTATTTGCTATGTACTCCTTAAAATTTCCTTCAAATGAGCCATACATAATTAGCAGGCTATCAGTAGTTTGCGAGTTATGAGCCGTTAAAGTTTCACCTGTTTACCACGCTATTTCGGAAAAATTGAGAGAGAAAAACGTTTAAAAGACCGCAAGAGAAAGGAGTGCGGCATTTCTAACGACACGCTCGCCATGAAATACTTGTCGTTGACACTTCAAATTTTGTCAGAAGGTAGGCAAAGGGTTTTAGATTGGTATGAACAAATAAAAAAAAATTCCAATTTCTATGCCCAACTCGATGTTTTAGCCTGTGTCTCAATTTCATGTTTTGCGCGAAGTGGGCTGTTTTCTCAGATCCTGTCACATTTGTTTAAATCTAATAAGACTATGTATATCTGCAAATTTTGCAAGGCAAAACAATAATTTGTATGCATTCATTCTACAACAAGAACAATTCATGTATTTTTATTGTATATTATCAAAGAAGAGGATGCCATGTCATAACGGAACCAACAAGAAACAAAAAATGCACTATTATAGAAACATAATCTACATTACCTGCAATGTTATTATTACTGTTCAGATTACGTGCCCCCTGTGCACCCCCCCTGCCTACGGGCCTGGTATTTCGTTGATTTTGCGATGCCATTGACCTTGAGTGCTTTAATATAGTCTCAATGTGCTTTAAATGCTCTTCCTATGTTTGAAAGGAAAAAAAAAACAATCCTGAAATGGCAGTTGTATAGGTAGCATAATATTCTTCTTGTTTAAAACTACCTAGCAACTATCTTGGCTGTAACTTTGTATTAGGTTTTCAGGTGTTTCAAGTGAATGGAAAAGGAATGTTATTGTATTGTATATTTTTTTGTACAGTATTGAAAATTAGCATTTTGAAATACGAAATAGCTATACTTTATATCAAATACATACCTACGTTATTAAAATAATATGTTGGAGTTGCTGCAATAGTTGCAAATATTACACACTTATCAACTATTCTATATAATATGGGATCCATTATGGTTGGGTCAGATTCAAACAAAGGTAAGTAGGTATTGTTAGTATTAATCTGCTACAACATTGCATTGGCTTTGTATACCATTTGGTTTGCTGGTGATATATTGGATGTATTCAAGTAAGATCTGCCAATTTACTGTAGCTATGTGTTTAGTATTCCTCACGAATATACAGGTTATTAAATGGAAAAAAAAGAAAGAGATGTAGCTATTCTTAACATTGTTGTGAACATTCTACTGTTCTTGTTGTGTTACAAATTTCACTCTCATTCAAGTGGTCAGTTATCTTCTCATGGCAGTTTGTTGCCTGGCACTGACATATCCTCAATTGAAGATGAGTGCATCTGCTGCTGGACTCAAAGATAATATTTACTGTTATTCATCCAGTTGTTCTAGTATTCGCCTCCCAATCCCGTGGGCACCCACAACATAGTTCCGCCCCAATACTACCCTGCTCAAATATACCTTGACTGGTTTTTGAGATTGCTAATTAAATGATATAGCAAGTAGTTTCTGTGTGTGTGTGTGTTGTTTGTACTTCCGCATGTGCATACTGTGGTCTTGAGGACATGCATATATGCCACAGTCCTGGCATATCAGTATCAAAAAAACTTTACCTTAAGACCCTTACCTAAAACCTTTACCATACATGAAAGCTACTATGAAAGTACACATATCAAATCTACAACATACCAATTTTCCCCAATACACCCTTATAGTGTCTTACTCGCTTCACTCGCTCACCAATTATACAATGTCTACTACATTTCATTTTTCCCTTTCACTACCTCACAATCTCCTCCTCTCCTATAATAAAGTTGAGTCTATTATGCACAATTGTTCCCCTCTTCCATATGGTGCTCATTCCTGTCTCATGTATTTAAATATACGGAGTCCCATTTTCTCTCACTCTCCCGTAATTAATTAAATAGAGGCTACCTACTACATCCCATTCCTAGTTCTTTTAATTATTTAAATACAGGCTACTAGCTACATCCCATTCCTATCTCCTGTAATTATTTAAATAGAGGCTACTATATCCCATTTCCTATCTCCTGTAATTAATCAAATATAGGCTACATACATCACATTTCTATCTCCTATAATTAATTAAGCAGTTTAATATGTCCAAGTCCTCCCCACTGTAATTTAGAGTCCATTATATCCTTTTCCTCTCCCTAATAATAAATGTCTCATTTATTTCTCTTGTAATTAATTAGAGTCCTATTCCTATCTCCATGCCATTTGTCTTTTCTACCAATGTTACACTTCTTCAAGCCTTTAGATATTAGGACACTCACCACCATTTTCTTTCTAAGTACAAGCTTTTAGAAATTATCCTTCATCAACTGTCTAAATTTAAATGGCATACGCCTCCTGTTTTAGTGTAGCTCCACCAGAGCGATTGCAACGCGTTGTTACGCATGCGCGTCCTATTCGTACGTAATGACTAATCTTCTCCCGCTAGTCGCTACACAGGTTTTACACTAAGTGAGGTATCACGTAGACTGCAAGGTTGCGTGTATACTACAGGAGACGAGTGATATTCCCGCGGTTTTCGATTTTTTTTCTGATGAAGTAAATGAAAATCTTTTCTGTAATATTAGAGGTGGAGTAAGCAAGAAGTATCGCCATCTTGTAGCATTGAGAGTGAACAACCAGTTAGTCTTGACGAATTACGGAAGTTTATTGAAGAGCAAAAAAACTATAATACTCAAAACTAGTGATGTGCTCTAATAGCACAAAATAGCGAAGCGAGCGATCCATGTTCCCTGTAATTGCAGCTATTCCATGCATGCTTGGTGTGGCTACAAAATACTGTCAGATTCTTTACTTTGCTACCTGTTTCTGTTTCGTTTTAGCTCTCCTCCTCCTTGCCCTGTCTTTTTCATTTCTTATCGCTCTCCTTACTAATTTTTCTTCAGGAGTTTCTAACGCCCTCAAAGCTCTTGACCGTGCGTTTCTAACGTCGTTTTGTGGCATCGCTACTTCATACGGCGGGTAAACAAAACAAAATGTTGCTAAGAAGGTTACCCGGCCCGCGCAAGCGCGTAGGAGAAAGGGTACACACGTACGCCCACGCAAGAACAAAAACAATTTCTAGACCTATATATATGTGACCGGATTTGCGAAAAGGGACCTTATCGCGCAAAAGCTAATTCTGAGATAAAGACCAAAAATGCCGCATGGATCATTTTTTCTGAAATTTAGCTTTTATCCATTAACATAACATATAACTCTATGCTAACCTTCACGCAAAGTTTCAGGACCTAGTTCAGTCTGCAAAGCAGAGAAAAAGCTGATAGAATACACCATACACAAAAACGTTTGAATATCAATAACGCGTGCACGGAACTGCACCGCGGGAAAACATTAATTACAGTTACGTAACCGCCCGGTAACCGCCCGTCGTTATAGTAACGAGCCCCACCCATACGTAACTCGGAAATATACGGGAACATTGCTCGTCCGCGTTCAAGTTTAAACGCGTTTTTCTCCACAAAATGTTTTTACGAAGCTACCGCGTTGGGCGAAAGTAAACGCTTATAACTCAGCCGTTAGGAAGCGCCCGGAGCCACATTATAGCTCATTTTAATGCTCTAAGATAGAACTATCTCGTGGTACCAATAACTCAATTTTTTTATTTTGCGCGATAAGGTCCCTTTTTGCAAATCCGGTCACATATATATATCGCGAACTCATTAGAGAGTCAGCTCCGCTCGCTTCGCTCGCTTCGCTGAATAAAACATTACCCGACTTGAGAACGGGGTAGCTATCGTTCGTGCAAAGGGATATATGAATAGCGAAAAATTGAGGATATTCCACCCAAAGAATTAGACAGACTCCTCGCGGAGTGCAAGCGGTAGTCTGTATGAACTGAGCACTCTTCATTCAAAGAAGTTGGGATAGACATCTGACAAAAGACCATCACAACGACCGTATAGCATCATAATAGATTCTGAGTTTAGCTCATCTCAACATAGCTACTCAAGCTAGTTATAAAAAGTCTCTGCATTCATATGAAGTTATTTTATCTAACTAAATTAATGTAATTGGCACAGAATGGTATTATAAAATTAGCAGACCCTCAGGGGACGCAAAGCGTAAAAATGAAGCTTAGGGGGGCGGGGGGACGCAAACCAACGCAATAACTCCGGACTTCCCCTTTACTGCGGAATATTGCCGGCTTACGATACTTTCCAATTCAGTACATTTTCTACGTAAAGGCACTCAATAGTCTGATTCAGTACTCAATAAAAGTATTACTTGAGTGTATATCATAACTGCGCTATATCTCCAGTTGGAATTAAGTCTTGCAGGAAACCCCTGACTTAGCGGTTGGGTAAAGGGACATCCTCATCGCAGCTGAGAGTTCGTAATTGATGAACAGCTGGCTTAGAGCCAGAGAAAGATGAATAAACGGCCTCAGACACAGGTAGGTAAGGGTTGGTCTAACAAAATGATCATCTTAAAGAGTTTCTCCACTGTACTAGAGAGATGACAAGAAGAAGAAGCTGAATGCTTTCTTGGGCAGCATGACCAGATTAGGATGTGTACAAGTACATAAGCTAATCATTTTATACTGAGGATATGCAAGTTGTATTTACTGACCCTGTACCTAAAACCTCTTAACTCACAATATTTGGTATTGTGTCGCAATCTTTTTAAGAGTATAAGGTTCAACTCGCCGTCGAAGTGAAATCATTACACTACTTGTCTATCGTATCTGAATCCCATACTTTTATATCTTTTATTCTAGTCTGTAATGTTGGCTTACATACTGTATCACTGAAAATACAGGTGTCATTACTAGTGACTTCACTGGTAGTTCACACAGTGAGAATGCACATCTTGGCTAAGAAAGCAGGCAATGAATGTTGAATAACTATGTGATGCCACCCATGTTCCATATATGTAGATGCTTCAAATGTCCCTGGACTGGGAATTCCCTATTACATGGTGTGGGTGTGTAATGTCACAGAAGGACACGACACAGACAGAGGGACACGACACAGACAGAAGGACATGACACAGACAGAAGGACACGACACAGACAGAGGGGCACGACACAGACAGAGGGACACGACACAGACAGAGGGACACGACACAGACAGAGGGACACGACACAGACCGAGGGACACGACACAGACAGAGAGACACGACACAGACAGAGGGGCATAAACAGACAGAGGGACACAGACAGACAGAGGGACACGACACAGACAGAGGGACACGACACAGACAGAGGGGCACGACACAGACAGAGGGACACGACACAGACAGAGGGACACGACACAGACAGAAGGACATGACACAGACAGAAGGACATGACACAGACAGAGGGACACGACACAGACAGAAGGACATGACACAGACAGAGGGGCACGACACAGACAGAGGGGCACGACACAGACAGAGGGACACAGACAGACAGAGGGACACGACACAGACAGAAGGACACGACACAGACAGAGGGACACAGACAGACAGAGGGACACGACACAGACAGAAGGACATGACACAGACAGAAGGACACGACACAGACAGAGGGGCACGACACAGACAGAGGGACACGACACAGACAGAGGGACACCACAGACAGCAGACATGACAACAGACAGAGGGACACGCACAGACAGAAGGACACGACACAGACAAGTGGGCACTACCAAGACCGAGGGACCGACCAAGACAGAGGACACGACACCGACAGAGGAATTCCAATACATAAGACACGACAAACAGAATGACCGACAGAACACAGACAGGGGACACTACACATACAGAAGGGACAATTACAATACGAATGCATTACATACAGAAGGACAACGACACAGACAGAGGGACAACGACCAGACAGAAGGACACGACCGACAGAGGGCACGACACGACAATGACACACACAGACAAAAGGACACGACAGAAACAGAGGACACGACATCAGACATAAGGACAACACAGATCAGAGGGGGCACGACCCAGACAGATGGACACTACCCAGACAGAAGTACAATACACAGACAGAAGGACATACACAGACAGAAGGACACGACACATACATAGGACACTACCCAGACAGAAGTGACTACGACACAGACGAGGGGCACGACAAGACCAGAGGACACGACACATACAGAGACAATGACACAGACATGAAGACATGAACGACAGAAGGACAGACCACAGACAGAGGGGCACGACACATACAGAGTGACCGACAACAGACAGGAGTGACATGACACAGACATAGGGACACGCCACAGACAAGAGGGACAACGACACAGACAGAAGGACATGACACAGACAGAAGGACACACGACACATACGAGGGGCACGAACAACAACAGAGTGGACACGACACAGACAGAGGGACCCGACACAACAGAAAGGACATGACCAGACAGAAGGACCCTACCGACAGATGGGCACGACGCATACAGAGGGCACGACACAGACAGAGGGGCACGACACAGACAGAGGGACACGACACAGACAGAGGTACACGACACAGACAGAGAGACACGACACAGACAGAGGGGCATAAACAGACAGAGGGACACAGACAGACAGAGGGACACGACACAGACAGAGGGACACGACACAGACAGAGGGACACGACACAGACAGAGGGGCACGACACAGACAGAGGGGCATAAACAGACAGAGGGACATGACACAGACAGATGGACACGACACAGACAGAGGGACACGACACAGACAGAGGGACACGACACAGACCGAGGGACACGACACAGACAGAGGGACACGACACAGACAGAGGTACACGACACAGACAGAGAGACACGACACAGACAGAGGGGCATAAACAGACAGAGGGACACAGACAGACAGAGGGACACGACACAGACAGAGGGACACGACACAGACAGAGGGACACGACACAGACAGAGGGGCACGACACAGACAGAGGGGCATAAACAGACAGAGGGACATGACACAGACAGATGGACACGACACAGACAGAGGGACACGACACAGACAGAGGGGACACGACACAGACAGAGGACACGACACATACAGAGGGGCACGACACAGACAGAGTGGGCATAAACATACGAGGGACATGACCAGACAGATGGACACACACAGACAGGTGACACGACCAGACAGAGGGACACGACACAGACAGAAGGACACGACACAGACAGAGTGGCACGACACAGACAGAGGGACACGACACAGACAGAGGGACACGACACAGACAGAAGGACATGACACAGACAGAAGGACACGACACAGACAGAAGGACACGACACAGACAGAGGGACACGACACAGACAGAAGGACATGACACAGACAGAAGGACATGACACAGACAGAAGGACACGACACAGACAGAGGGACACGACACAGACAGAAGGACACGACACAGACAGAGGGGCACGACACAGACAGAGGGACACGACACAGACAGAAGGACATGACACAGACAGAAGGACACGACACAGACAGAGGGGCACGACACAGACAGAGGGACACGACACAGACAGAGGGACACGACACAGACAGAAGGACATGACACAGACAGAGGGACACGACACAGACAGAAGGACACGACACAGACAGAGGAAGCAGACAGACAGAGTGAACAACACGTAGGTTGTCGGAGAGGGACACAGCACATATCGAGATTGAGCCGCAGACATGTGTCTTAGTGACAGATACACGAGTGGAGCCTAGGGACACGACACAGACAGAGGGACACGACACAGACAGAGGGGCATAAACAGACAGAGGGACACGACACAGACAGAGGGACACGACACAGACAGAGGGGCACGACAATGTAGCTGTGTGTACAGCATCCTTTTAAGAAATATCCTTCATGCTATTGTAGTTAGTGGTGCTCATCTCCCTCCTATAGGGGTTCAAATATTTTTCAGTGCACCTCCGAGGAAGGGAAGAGCTGTTGTGCAGTGTCATGAATGAGCAAGGCCAGCCCATACTACTGTCTACAGCTACCTCCCCATCTTCCTCCTTCATTAGAGATACTGCCACGCCCCTATTACCGCAGGAACCGTACGTGTGATCTGATCCTCTAACAACAGACTAGTTGTAGCTTCTGTACAGTCGAAAAACTATTAAATATATTACACGAGTAGTTTAACTATAAGAAGTTTGATGTATTTCTTATAATTCACTTCACGGCTATATCAGCACTCTCTACAAATGCCGCTTTAGGCCATACCTTACCAAACATCACTTGAACTCTAGCCCACCCTGTACCAACTGACACTGTTGACCTTCAAGGTTGCACATATTTAAGCTGTAGGTCATTCCTTACCCAACTGTCAATGCCACTTTAAGAACACACCTTACCAATTACACTGTCTTACTGGTAGCCTTTTTTTTTTTAGAGAATGGACGCAGAGGTGAATGCCCCCCTTTGTAATAATAATACAGTGTTGGTTGCCATGACTACTCGCCCAATGTGTGTCGTGTATCAGCGAGTCATTCTTGATGAGTGAGAAGAGACAGCGGAGACTGAGTGGCTACGGAGCCATCGATGTAGGACTACCTCCGGCCAGTCCCGCCTCTAGTCAGGATGGACTAGTGAGTAATGGGTGTGGTTAGATTGTACAATGGGTGTGGTTAGATTGCATAATGAATGTGGTTAGATTTCATAAATGGGTGTGGTTAGATTGTACAGTGGGTGTGGTTAGATTGTACAGTGGGTGTGGTTAGATTGCACAGTGGGTGTGGTTAGATTGTACAGTGGGTGTGGTTAGATTGCACAGTGGGTGTGGTTAGATTGCACAGTGGGTGTGGTTAGATTGTACAGTTGGTGTGATTAAGTGGGTAATGTGTTGTTAGGTGGGTGGTGGGTGTGGTCAAGTGAGCCATGGGTGTTGTCAAGTGAGTAATAGGTGTGGTCAAGTGAGTAATGGGTGTGGTCGATTATGGGTTCAGTGTTGGAATAGAATGCCGATCAAACTAATGAAGGGGATCACATGATCTCCTATTTAAGAGAGCTAGGTTAGCCTTATTAGTGGGGCGGCATGCCAAAACTATCATGCATTTTGTGATAAAAGTACCAAATTTGGCATACATGTAGACAATTATATCACCAAAAATTGAGGATATTGGGCCACCACAATT
>WLWD01003121.1_pt1 | contig 13288 bp, 8 predicted proteins | sample 6712731 | NCBI WGS metagenome assembly WLWD01 (sample SAMN12718690, study PRJNA576275) | sponge metagenome | isolation source: marine sponge | host: Mycale hentscheli | place: New Zealand: South Island, Marlborough, Capsize Point | collected 2014-11-01
CTCCCAGCATTCGGTATTCTGACAACATCAGGGCGATGCAGTTGGAGTCCTACGGGTTGTGCAGCTCCAGACGGAAGCTAAAACGCTGGCCGCGATAGGCAGTAACGCCGTAAAACTTGATACCTGCTAGGGCCTGAGATACAACCGTAGCTAAATCAGCCATACCCGTGCAACAATTAGCGGTAAACTGGCGCCCTTGCACAAATACGCATGCGCTGTTTTGTGACGTCGCGTTTACGTGTACTATAGGCCCACAATCCGCTGTAAACGTCATCATTTGATGACCCTTACCGTGCATACTTTTTTTTGGTGAAAAACAGCCACAACTCATTTAATTTTCAAGGTATAGCTACCAAAGTTATACATAATAATTTTAAGGCAATTTTACATCATGTGTCAAAATTTTAGAGATATAACTCAATAAATTCAAAAATCCTGGCTTAAACACTTTTTTTCTTAAAATTTTAAATATTTCGAGATTCAAATTTCGTGTGCCCACAAAATTAGGCTCATATGAAACTTCAGGTATTAAAGTATCAGTGTACCAAGTTATAGAGATAAGGACAAATAATTTCTCTTTTTTCAGCTTAAACACTTCCAAATTCACTGTCTTGAAGCTCCCAGTTCCATCACCTATAACCACAAAAATAACCACAAACCCACAAAATTGTTTTGTCTGTATGTTAATATGACATTAATGTATAATAATACAAATTTTTAGCTTTCTATTACACATACTTGAGAAATTATAGCAGAATTAGCAACCTTAACCAAAAAGCTAAAAAATCCACTCTTTAAGCTGGAAGCACTGTATTGTAGTTATAGTGAGATTACTTGTGATAATAATAAATTGTGGCTCTTTTGAACTCTTTCTCTTCTTTTTATTCTAAAAATTTAGATATACAATGTTTGATCAGGAAGCCTTATTTAGCTACGATTACTTAGTGCTCTAAGTAAGAATGTTACTCCGAGACCAGCTGTCAATGTAAAACCTTCAGGACACATGAAAATCATATGGTGTGGACTTGCTCAGGAGAGTTGTCACTCTGCTTGGCTTGCTCACACCTGATGACAGCAAAATAGTTGCTGCCGCCACCAGAATCAAGGTCCTCTCTAGCTACCCAAGGCGAACCACTGACCACTCAGGCTAGGTCTTAAGGTAGATTAAATTACTTTAATTAGAGAAAAATGCACACACAACGAATTGAATGACATGAGCCAAGACTACTACAATGACACAAAACTCAGCTTTAAATACAACACAGAAACCACACCTACAAGTCACACGAAAGGCTGCAAAGTTCCTGCTCTGCTACAGACATGCACACATGTATACAACATTCCTACATTTATTAACACAACTGACACAAACAAATCATGACCACATACGACTACACAAACAACATTGTTCACACACACACACACACACATATGTTCCTTTTTCTTCCTTCTTCATGTGGGTGTGCCCACACATGGATTGTTTAAATATTTTTAGCTAACTATGGGCTCAGAGACCCCTTACCTTACGGGCACAACGACCCTTTACCACACGCAATTACCTACATGTGCGCATGCTCACAATATTTGATTCACAGTTGCACACATTGCTATTTCCAGTAACATCACTTTTATATCTCTTGTCATCTGGGTGCAAATGGGTCTTTGTATCCTATCTATGTGTGCAACCGTCAGGGGCTAGACCTCTATTGATCGTTGACTAGTGTCTGTTTGCTGAAAGAAGCCAGAAGAAGCAAACCCAGAGCTATTCCAATTGACGCCCACCACGAGCGGCATGGCTGAAGAGAGGCGCTGCCCGGTCGATGGATGCCCGTTCCTAATCCCAGAGGGACTGATGGCCACCCCTGTGTTGGCTGCTGCGCATCTTCAGGGACATTTGCTGAATCACAAAGGGACAGAGAGGTCCAAGGTCGAGGCTGTCAAGAGGCCAACGGTCTCTGCAGCCGGAACCAGCCAAGACTGGCTATACTTCCTATCAAGGTGGGAGGATTATGTGAAGGCCACCTGTGTCAAGGGTGAAGATCAGGCGATACAACTCCTAGAGTGCTGTGACCCAGATCTCCGCAAAGCAATCCAGCGCAACAATGGGGGCGTGGCCCTGTCAAAAAAGCCCCTGGTCGACATTATGAAGGCAATCAAGGTGCTAGCTGTGAGGGTCGAGAACCCTACAGTGGCACGAGACAAGCTGCATAACATGACCCAGGATCGTGAGGAAAGTGTAAGGGCCTTCGGGGCACGACTCAGGGGCCAGGCAGCCACCTGCCAATATACCAAGGCGTGCACATGCTCATTGGTAGTCGACTACACCGAGGAGAATGTGGCGGACGCATTGATAACTGGCATCGCGGATCCAGAGATAAAGCAAGGCTTGCTGGGGGAACCCGACCAGCCACTCTCCATGGAGAGAGCCATGCTCTACGTCGAGTCCAAGGAGGCAGCAAAGACATCCGTATCGCTCCTGGACCCAGGTACCTCCATGGGGGCGGTTCATCAGAGCAGCCACAAGAAGACAACTCGAGCCGGGCGTACACGACCCAACAGCGACACGGACGACGAGAAGTGTTACTTCTGCGGGAAGACGGGGCACGGGAAGTACCCCCAGATCTCTTTACGCGGCGCCGAATGCCCAGCATTCGGCCACACCTGTGGGAAATGTGGGAAAAAGAACCACGCCGACAGAGTGTGCCGGTCAAAGCAACCCTTGACCGAGAATGCCATCTTTGGCACATGTTGCGACATCACGACCCACGAAACGGGAGGGTGTCGCACACTGGATCACCACGTGTTTTCCAAAGACAGATGGGTGAAGAGGCAGTCTCTCCCCCAGCCAACCAGGCATCTGTTGGTCAGACTGATTCCAGACGATTACGACCGACTGCAGATCGCTCGACGCCCACACGCTGCACAATGCAACATTGATGGCATGCCCGACACAGGGTGTCAGTGTTGCCTGGCAGGTACACACATCCTCCAACAACTCGGGTTATCCCGGACACACCTTATCCCCGTGTCCCAACGGATGCAGGCGGCGAATAAGAGCGGGATACACCTCCTAGGTGCCATCCTAGTGGAAATCTCACTACCAGACACCAAGGCCAAGTCCAAGCAGATGGTGTACGTGACACCCAGTGTCAATAGATTGTTTTTGAGTAGAGAAACATGCTCGGATCTGGGGTTGATATCTCCTCAGTTTCCATCCACGACTACAGCAGCAGCATCGAGCATCCCACTACCTGGGCAGTCTTGCTTCGGTTCCCCACACAACACGCCCCCGCCACCTTCAGGAAACGGCAAGGCTAGGGACCCGTCGTATGAACAACCTCCACTCCAACCCAACAACTCGGCGGAGAAACGCACGTGTGGATGCCCGACACGCTCACCACCACCAACTGGCCCAATCCCTCTCCCCGTCCCAGCCACAGAGGAGAACAGGAGTGCACTCGAGCAGCACTTACGATCGACCTTTAAAGCCTCCACATTCAATGTGTGTACACACCAACCCCTTCCCATGATGGTAGGCCCACCCCTGCGGCTCAACATCGACCCTGGGGCAAAACCGGTCACTGTACACAAGGCAGCCTCAGTGCCCGTGCACTGGGAGAAAAAGGTCAAAGAGCATCTCGACCGCGATGTCCGTCTCGGGGTACTGGAGAAGGTCCCAGTGGGCACACCCGACACCTGGTGTCACCGAATGGTGATTGTTGGCAAAGCCAACGGCGAACCACGGCGAGTCGTGGATTTCCAACCCCTCAACCAACATGCAACGAGGGAGACACACCACACTAAGTCCCCGTACCACCAGGCACGCAGCATCCCCAAGAAAGTGAAGAAGAGCGTCTTCGATGCGTGGAACGGATACCACTCCGTTCCATTGCACCCGGAGGACACGCACTTCACCACGTTTATCACACCTTGGGGACGGTACCGCTACCTGACCGCCCCCCAGGGGTACAAAGCGTCAGGTGACGGGTACACCGTCCGTTTTGATTCGCTCATTGAAGATGTGCCAAACAAGACGAAGTGTGTGGATGACACCCTGATGTGGTCCTCAAGCATTGAACAGGCATTTCACGACGCTGTTGGCTATCTGCGCCTGTGCGGAGCAAACGGAATCACCCTGAATCCAGAGAAATTCGTCTTCGCACAGGACACAGTCGAGTTTGCAGGATTCGAGATCGGACCCACAACGGTGAAACCAGCCCGCAAATTTACGAGAGCAATCGCCGAGTTCCCGACACCCACGTCTACCACAGATGTACGTTCATGGTTTGGGCTCGTAAATCAGGTGGCCTACTCTTTCTCGCGTGCTGATGTCATGACACCGTTCAGAGACCTCCTCAAGCCAGCAACCACGTTCTCATGGACGAACGATCACCAGGAAGCGTTCGAAGCCTCCAAGAGGCTAATTATTGACCAAATTCAGACAGGCGTCGAGATTTTCGACAAAGATCGAACAACATGCATAGCCACCGACTGGTCAAAGTCCGGCATCGGCTATTGGATGTTTCAGCGCCATTGCTCCTGCCACCAACGTGAACTCTTCTGCTGCAAGGACGGCTGGCGGATCACTCTCGTAGGAAGCCGTTTCACCCACGCAGCAGAGAGCCGGTATGCTGCCATCGAGGGGGAGGCACTCGCTGTCGCTGAGGCACTCCAGCGATGCCGACACTTTGTCCTCGGCTGCACAGACCTATACATCGCTGTTGATCACAAGCCCTTGGTCAAAATCTTCGGCGACCGGGCTCTGGCGGACATTTCAAACGCAAGAATCCGCAACTTGAAGGAGAAGACACTGCCCTTCTCCTTCAAAATGGTCTACATCCCCGGCGTGCGAAACAAAACGTCGGATGCTCTATCCCGTCACCCGTCTGGATCCAACACTCCCCATGGGATGGCCCTGCCAGACGCGGTGTCGGCACCACCCCCACGAATTCCCATCGCCCTGATGGCTGGAATGTCGATTGACCCAGCCGACACCACCAGCGAAAGGGACGAGGACGACCTCACGTCCAGCTTCTGCTCAGCTCTTGAAACAGCAACCCCCATCACATGGCAGCGTCTCAAGGAAGCGACGACAGCAGACATTCACTTCCAACAACTGATCGAGCTGATAGAAGAAGGCTTCCCTCCACAACAGGCTAAGATGCCCAGCAATATCAGACAGTTTTACATCCATCGTCTCCACCTCTACACGGTGGACGGAGTAGTCATCTTCAAAGACAGAGTGGTCATTCCGCCAGCATTACGAGACGACTGCCTCCAATTCCTCCACTCTGCCCACCAAGGGACAACAATGATGCAGGCAAAAGCTGATGCATCCATCTTTTGGCCGGGCATAGCAGCAGACATATCAAACCATCGGTCATCGTGCACCACGTGCAACGTTATGTCTCCCTCCCAGGCATCACTACCGCCAACACCACCGATTCTCCCAACGAGGCCCTTCCAGAGTCTATGTGCCGATTTTTTCCACCACAAGGGACACATATATATGGTGATTGTAGATCGATATTCTGGCTGGCCCATCGTGGAAAAATCCATCGACAGCGCCGCCGGACTCATCACCGCACTACGCAAGACTTTTGTCACCTTTGGCATTCCGGACGACATAACGACGGATGGGGGCCCGGAGTTCACTGCTACCACAACCAAGAAGTTCTTCTCTGACTGGGGTGTCCATCACCGTCTCTGTTCCGTCGCCAATCCCCATAGCAACTCACGTGCAGAGATAGGAGTGAAAACCGTGAAGCGAGCACTGGCGGACAACACGCCTGCTAATGGAAACCTAGATTGCGACAGGTTCCAGCGGGCAATGTTGGCATACAGGAATACGCCTGACCCAGTCACCAGGATTTCGCCGGCTATTGCAGTGTTCGCCAGGCCTATCCAGGAGCTTATCCCTGTATTACCCGGCAAGTTGAACCTCCACACTTACTGGGACAAACTCCTCGACGCCAGGGAGACCACCATGGCAGCCAGAGGAGCAACCGAGCTTGCCAAATGGTCTCAGCACACCCGAGCACTCCCACCATTACGGATAGGAGACCAGGTCCGCATCCAAAATCAGACCGGACCTGCTCCTCGCCGATGGGACAAGACGGGGACAGTCACAGAAGTAAAACAATTTGACCAGTACTGGATCAAGTTGTCGGGTTCAGGACGAGCGACACTACGGAATCGCAAATTCCTACGCAAATTCGCTAACCCTTCTCCGACCACGGCTGACATGCAGCCAACGCCCATTCCGCCACCCATCCCACCTCCCGACCCGTGTCCACCTCCCATGGAACCAGACACGGATCCCACATCATGGGACTCACTTCCAGGGGAACTTCCTCCGACACCGTGTCAGATCCCTCTGGAAACGCAGCCTAGTCAACCGGCAGAGTCTCCCCCCACCCCAGACAGACCCTCCACACCCGCCCTGCGGCGTTCAACACGGGAATGCGTAACCAAACATCGGCCGAACTATAAAGACTGATTCGACCTGGGGGGAGATAGCTAACTATGGGCTCAGAGACCCCTTACCTTACGGGCACAACGACCCTTTACCACATGCAATTACCTACATGTGCGCATGCTCACAATATTTGATTCACAGTTGCACACATTGCTATTTCCAGTAACATCACTTTTATATCTCTTGTCATCTGGGTGCAAATGGGTCTTTGTATCCTATCTAATTTTGATACTGAATTAGTTATTTGAGCCATGAACCCAAATGGGTATTGACCAGTTGTTATAGTACTATAGACTAAATAATACATGGCTCCAAATAAATTTATCACTTGATGAGTAACTGGTTTCTTGGAATACACTGGTGTCATTGAAGTGCATGGTGTGCATATTCTACCTTTGAATTGGTTAGCCTTAGTTACATGTAGCTAGATATTGCCAGCTGACAACAATAATGATAGATGGTTGAAGACTTACTACAACATGTTTTGGTATGGGTAGGCTCCATGTCTTTTGTGGTTTGCTGGTATTCATGCGAGAAATCACATTTTAAGTTGTGTCAAAATATTACGGGGGGAGGACTCCAGCCCCTGGAGCCCCTCCCACTTCCTATGCCACTGTATTATAAACATTCATTATTTACTACATTTATACACTATTACCAGGTAGACGAGGCTTTCATACACATTAAGCTAATATTATTCTTATGCTCCACTTATAACCTAGGCTATGATCAAATAAAGTATTGGCTATCTCCAGACTCACTGTCTAGTTCTTATTGTAGCAACTATTCATATGTTTTTGTTGTGTTTTACATTTGTAATAGAGTTAAAAAAATGTTACAATTGCGCTACAAGTTTGAATTTATAGCTATTTATAGGCTTACACATTTGTTCATTTAAATTTTTGCGAAGAAAATATATTTTTTGACAAGTAGAATAGAGAAAAAAAGTTAAGATGTCATGTATGTTTTTCACTTAGAGTTTCATGATGCTCGAAGTCACTGCTTTGAAAAAATATATATACAAGATCTGCGAAAATTGGTAAGACTTATAATTATTGCTAAAATATTCACTCAATAAATTTACTTTGTTCCTTTTATTGTGCATTAGTGTGGGAGAAGTATCATCTAGTAAGGCATCTTCAACAGATGAACATTAATTGCCTTGTTACTATACAGAGATAAGGGAACATTTATTTCTTAATCTCACATAGTGAACATTTATGTTTTGTTTAATTAGATAATTTGACATTTAGTACTGTATTATTATTACTAGTTCACATTAGTCAGTGGAGCCCTGGCTCCTTCAATTCCTGCATAACACACATATATGATTCTATATCATTTTTACCTCTATATCAATATAGTTCAGTGTGAAGTGCTTATTGGGAGGGAAACTTGTGATAAAACTCTGGTGGCAGCTACACACGTTACTCAGGAAGATCCAGACTCACCAGTCTCTGAAGCTTCGGCCATCATTAGATTTTCAAATTATCGGCAATTTAAAAAAAAAGAATTACAGTGTAAGACTAGCCAAATATATTACGAAAGGTTAGATATCGCTTCAGTTATTACAATTTCTACATTTTAGCTTAAGTATTTTATTTCATAGGCATTCAGGACCTTCTAGATCTCAAAAAACTAGTTCCCGCAGTGATCAAGACTTTAATTGGCGTTCACAAGCTAGTAGTTTTTCTGATACTCCCCATTATAGTAGTCTTACAGGTAGCTATGGTGGAAGTGCTAGTCATACTAACAGCTTGGAAGGTTAAAGTCATGAAGAACGACACTCATGGAGATTTCATCATATGTACTTATGTCTAATCAAGTTTTTTTCTTTCAAAGTGCATACAAATAAGCAAATGCCTCTGTATTTTTTACAGCAACAGAAATTATTACTAATGTTGTTTTAGTTAACTAAAACTAAAACCAAAACCCCTTAGTTTTGGGGTATTTTACTTTTGGTAAGAATAACTAAAACTAAGCTATAGAGAACATGAAAAAACTAAAACTAACTATTTTAGAAGACAGTAAATTCAATAATAACTAAAACTACCAGTAGAGTGGATGACAAAAACTAAAACTAAGCAATTTTATTATAAACAATTCACCTTGAATTATGTCATTATTAAATGAAAATATAAATTCCCATCAAGTAATTATTCTCTAAACTGCATAACAAACACCATACTTTATTAATAATACCCAAATTTTCACAGAAATGTGCCATTTTTTAAGTTCTTTGGGAAAACTACATGAACAACTTTCTTTAAGGAGTCTCATTATTGCAGAATTTGAGAGGCAACATAAATTAACTAAAACTAAGACAATTGATAGTATAACTAACTAAATCTTCTACATGGTATTGAAGAAAAACTAAAAACTAACTAAATCTTCAGGGAGAATTTGGGGAAAAAACTAAAACTAAGCATTCAACATATTTTTTTAGTATGAATAACTAAAACTAAGAAAGTCTGGAATCACTAACCAAAACAACATTAATTATTACTGCAGTGACTCATGAAACAATCACATGGTACTAGCTAATAATGTTCACTTAGCTCTACTTACATAACTGCTGGATGAATTATGGTCACCTTTTGCTTCGCAAGAAATTACGATGCTAACACTCATAGCTGAGCGATAAAAACCATATCCGATAGCAATTGGGTAAAGCGTTGATTGCGTGAGAAACCCCTTACGTTATGTTGTTCTAATCGGAGGTTAAACGCATTCATGCCGTCCTAAAAATGGGCGTTTTTATTCTCCCTTAAACGTTCACACTGCTAAACAATGTGTAGCCTGCCGTAATTTCTCAAAAACATGAGAAGTACAGCTCATAACTTTAAAAACAATAGAGAATTCAATCAGTGGAAATTCTTGGTGAAAGTTCTTCTTGTGATTGTTATCGGCAATGTAGTGGTATCAATAATAGTTATAATCAGCCTATCTATTGCAGTAGCACAGGTTTCCCAAGAATACCAAAGAAAAATTGAGTCATTGGAGAAGGCAGATTCAAGTAAGAACTATAAGATCAATACCATTGTGGTAGACAATTTCATTATGGTTATTAGCTATAGCTATATATAATACAGTGTATATGAGGAAGGGAGATGGCATTTTTTGAGATTGAACAGTGTAAATGAAACTCTTGCATTATTTACTTTCACTCACTAGCTATTCCTGTATTGGGTTCCCCAGGACCTAAAGGAGATAGGGGTGATCGAGGTCCCATGGGACCTATGGGCCCAAAAGGTCCGACTGGCCCCACGGGAACTGCTGGACTTAAAGGTCTCCCTGGAGCTAAAGGAGATACCGGAAGCATAGGCCCCATTGGACCTATTGGTATTCCTGGACTTTCTGGTATTAAAGGTGATCAAGGCATCAAAGGAAACAGAGGTCAAAAAGGAAACATAGGCCTAAAAGGTAACAAAGGTTGTAAGGGTTCCTCACCTGAGGTGGAGAATCATGGAGTAGCCTATGAGAGATGGGGAAATTCCACTTGTCCTATTGGAGCACAGCTGCTTTACTCTGGAAGAGCGGGATCAGCAAACCCAAGACATCAAGGAGGTGGAGCTAACTATGTTTGCATGCCTGATAACCCTGAATACACATTACGCTACATCCCTGGTGTGCAGGGAAACAGTCAAATATATGGAGTTGAATACGAGTCCACTTTAGCAGGCAGCAACCAGTATAATGCACCGTGTGCTGTTTGCTTAGCATCACCCAAAAGCACTGTGATAATGATACCAACAAGAAGCTCCTGCCCTGGTGGTTGGACTGTAGAATACAATGGCTATCTAATGTCTGAAAAGTATGAAATTAATAACCTTTATGGACGCACAGAATATGTCTGTGTAGACTCGGGAATGGAAGTAGTTCCTGGAAGTGAACGGAGTGAAGATGTTGGACATTTTTATCATGTGGAAGCTCAGTGTATTGGGCTCTCCTGTCCTCCTTATAACAGAGAAAGAGAGCTAGAATGTGTGGTATGCAGCAAATAATTTTTTTAACTTTTTTTGCAGTAATGAAAAATCTATACCTATTAAAATTTAATCAGTGTTTTAGTTATTGTCATGACTAGGAAGGCTATTAGCCATCTGAAAATAACTATCATAGTACTAGAGGTAAAACACGCATGTCGTGTTAGTCAATTCATTCTAGTTTATCATTTTAAGTAATTTATTCTAGTTCATCATTTCAGTCAATATATTCTAGTTTATCGTTTCATTTAACATTATTCTCTTTAGCTCCTTGTGCCAAACTTCATCTATAATTTGAATATTACATGTTGTCTGAACCATATGAGCTAAAAGGACACTCTCAGTTGCCATAAAACACTAGCAGCAAACCTTAACGTGTACAGAAAAGTAAGACTGACACTTATCATAGCTTAATATTATGATTCAATAAATATTATTACTATGAAATAGGAAATGGTCAAAAACAGTTTTGATAATCAAATGGAGAATAACCACTATGTTAAAATTATTCTGATAGTACTATAAACATTAATTGAAAATTAGCATAGCATACTATCTGATACCTCATACAGCTAGAAGTATTTAGCTCGTTTTTAATAAATACACTAGCAATTAACATAGTCACATGCACATGATTTGGTGACAAACCTTTCTTACTATGGAGTAGTCTCTAACAGTAGATCTTGTAGATATTCCATTGAGTGATTAAGAAAGAAGAAGCAGAACATGAATTCATCTATTAGGTCACATGCAAGCAAATAAAAGGGAATAAAAGTAATTGAAATAACCCAATACTAACTTCATTAAGTTTTGTATGATGCACATATAATAATATTGCAACCAAATCAAATTTTGACAGTAATGTATTTTTTCTATAATTAGAATGATTAAAAAAAAAGCAAATAATATTAAGCACTCTGATTATTAGGGTGCATCTAGCCACTAAACTTTTATGCTCAGGGATGGGTGATATTACTGAAATAGTGCCATGTAAGCTTAAAAAAAGTTCTGAAATGTCTAGCTAAGAAGTCCCTAGAATGGCGTGAACCTGTGTAGTTTGTGGTGAATGTGTGGAGCTGTGTAAAGTTCCGTAAGTTCTAGAATCAGCTAGAAGTGCTTTTGATAGACAAATCAATTAACAGTAGCTTACAGCCATTGAATGAGTAAGATAGAATGTACGTGAGAAATGGGATGTAGTTGGTCACTAGCCCTAGCCCTAGCCCTAGCCCCTAGCCCTAGCCCTAGCCCTAGCCCTAGCCCATGAAACACAACACATGTACGTATTCAATTTAATTAATGTTACCATTTTCTTTGTCCCCCCCAGACTCAATAAATGTAGCAACTGATAGGTGTTAAACCATAAAAAAACAAGAATTATCAGTTCTTTGCTTAAATAAACAGGAAAAAAGGGAAATTGTAGGAAATGGTCAATTGTCGCTATTTGAATATTAGCAGGAAAAGTGCAATATATATATTTAAAATTATGAATAGGCTATATAACTTAAATACACCCTATAAAAGACCATCATATAATAGCAATTGCTGTTTGTGCAACAATGAATTCTTTACTATTAACTATTGTAGTGTTTTATAGTTGCTATGCGACTGCGGCAGCTGGAAATAGGCTCACTCCCAATGATAAGTACATCTTGTCTAGTGTATTCATTGGGACCCAATACTTGAAAGCAGAAAGGGAAGACATTGTAATTGAGTATTTCAAAACTATGACACCCGCAAAAGTAAAGAAGGAAGACTTCAAGGTTGATTCGGATTTTACAACCATTCATGAAGGAAGCCTAAATGAGGCCTATCTAACCTGTCACAAAACTAAATATCACAAAAAAGGGCAGAAAATTAACAACTACATTCTTCTTCCTCGTTTTCCTGACAAAGACATGTGGACTAAATTAAACAACTTGGCCAAAATGTGCAAAAGTAGAAAAGATTTGAAATTTGAAAAGCTGGTCGTAGCTTATACTGGAATGGCTAAAAAACCAACAATAAGGAAAAATCTAATAGTGACTCCTGTTCCAGTTTGCAATAATTATGTTAAGAATTTAAGTGACAAAAACATATATAAAGTTTTTGTTAACAAATTTAAGAAATCTGTAATCAAATTATATAAAGGTCACCAATTTTCTGTGTTTTATTACGGTAATAACATAGTGAAAGCAAAACCCAAAAAGAATCTCTTCAATAATGGCCGATACTATGAAAGAGGAAATGATTGGATTGCAGTCTACTCAAAAAATAAAGTACGCGCTGAAGCTGCCATTGTTGCTCACATGAATTGCAAGGATGTTCGTAACAAAGATGTATATTTGTACACTAAGTTAAGTCCATGTGTTCATTGTACATCGATGATATTAAAGTTTGCCAGATATTGCCACAAGAAATACAAGCGTTTCTTCATATTTTATGAAAATCCATGGATAGATTGCTTGGAAAGCTCTGATAACATCAAGAAAAGAATGAAAGCTTTCCGTATTTCATTGTTTCAAATATCAATATGAAAACAATGACCGAAATAAACTTAATTAGACTAGTTTTAATGCTATTATAATTACATATTAAATATATTTCTTTATTATCTTAAGAATTATAACTTGTCCAATTCAGCTGAGCATTTATTTTTAGATGAATTGATAATGGGATTTGCTGTTGAATCTCCTCCATTTAGCTATACTTCATCAGGAACTTGTAAATGGCTACAGATGTCAACTAAGTAGTACTACAGTTTTAAAGTCTAGATTGACAGTTATTAGCTAGCCACTGTATGTAATATTTAGTGAATAACTCTTATGAAACCAGTGTATTATATTGCCTG
>WLWD01000329.1_pt1 | contig 13285 bp, 8 predicted proteins | sample 6712731 | NCBI WGS metagenome assembly WLWD01 (sample SAMN12718690, study PRJNA576275) | sponge metagenome | isolation source: marine sponge | host: Mycale hentscheli | place: New Zealand: South Island, Marlborough, Capsize Point | collected 2014-11-01
TAAGTAGTGGTTGTAACACACAATGTTTTGACACAAATGGACATGCACCTACACAGACTTACCTTAGCGGTAGTCTAGTGGACAATGTATTTTCAAACCATGACAAAGAGCGCATTGACTTACCACCGCCACTAACTCGAATAGAAATGGAAGTCCCTTAAGTTCTCATGTTTGAACTGCACCCGCAAAAGAATTCAAAACGGTAAACAATTCAATTTCTAGGGTGATACGGGTACTGATCAATAAACCAGAGGATTCTGTTTAGTGCAATTTGGGACGGGGTCGACCACATAACTAACTCAAAAACGCGAGGGTCAAACTACAAAATGACATTCATATGTCCATACATATACTAATAAATAAATAAATAAACAAACATCCTCGATTTTTAATTGTGTTACCCCTGTAAGTGTCTCGCTTGCTACGCTCGCTCGCCAATAAATATACTTGATTATTAAAGTTCAATGTGTTTTTTTTTTTAATAGCAAGCTAAAAAATGTTTGATTAATAAATACATTTAGGTATGACTAGTGGTTTGAACTTTAAATATCAAGTATGAATATGATGTGATGGAAGTCAACGGCTTCTATATTGATATCTGAACAGTAGCTGCAGCCAACAACTCCACATTAGTTCTCAAGATTTCTGGTCGAAGCATTTATTTGAAGTGAGAATTCATATCAGGTGGATTTATTGAAGTTAAATGGGGAACAAAAACAATTGCGGCCGCATTAATGCAGCCACGGAAGTCAATCACTTTAAAGGATCATAAAAAATACAATATTAAAGCTATATGTGACATACAGTAATCAAAAGACGTCTAAAAGACTGTTCATTCTGACAATGGCAAAAACCTTCTTTTGCTATGTAACCTTTACCAATTTTTTGTACCATTCGATCAGGAGTTTATGGCTTCTTGTTTTACAACCTTTAAAAGCTTCTGGCGAATTTAGCCATGTTAGAGAAGAAGAAAGTAAGGACAGATAGTTAGCTACCTGTGCAGCCGTTTTCCTTTGGGTTAGAACTGTAGAAAGTAATGATGGAGCCTCAGGGAAGCCAGTATAATCAAGCAGTACTAAGTCCAGTAGCAATAGATGTCTACCTAATACAGGTATTAGTAGGAAGGGGTGATGAATCTGTAATGATAGAAAGAGTGCTAGGAGTGTGAGAGAAGCAAGCAAGAGAAGGTTTGATTCAGTTTATTTGAATGTTAGAAGTGAATGTCATACTATTCTGTGTTGAAACCACTTTATTTACCTGTATAAAGTTGGGTTTTTTTCTGTAGCCTTACTTTATACATTAAAATATGATGGGAAGAGAAATGTATTTTATTTTATCACTTTTAAAAAGTCACTGATGAAGGCTACATGGAGCCGAAACATTTGAACTATTATTACAGATACTACAGAAATTAAAAATAAATATATTTTAGTATGAAACTATATATTTTTATGTAGTAATAATGAATCTTTATGTAATACTTAATTAAGTTATTTTACCATCACTTCATCCTTGGTCGTAACTTGTGATACCTAAATTTTAATCAGTGAATGAGTATTGATCAAAACTGAATCCTGTCATTCATTAGTAGTGTATGCCTGTGTGTGCAACTAGTTTCCTGTGTAGGAATGTTTCTTCTATAATATATAGAGCTGACGTTTCTTCCCTGTCACTAACCTCTAAAATTAATGTTGTGGTTTTTTACCACACTGTCTTGACCGTTCTATTTCTGCATTGTACTACAGTATGTGTTCATGCATGCCTCTACCTCTTGTTGTGTTACAACTGACTCCAATCTAGAGATCCAGAACCGCCGTGTTAGTGAATATTTTTAAGAGACTATACCTCTCAGCTAGAATTTGATAAACTGTTTCTAACAATTTCTTGGTGGGATTAGCTTGCAGAGTATAGTTGAATTTCATGATTGCATTTATTCACTTCAATGTGTTTTGTTTTTCTATTGCTTTTCCTTGTAGTGGAGTGGGTGAAGCTGCTTTCGATGTCTCTGACTTAGACTAGCTGTGAATGATGGCTCAAGAAGTGTCAACATTTGATCATAGAGTTACCTGACATTGCTGAAGTGATGGCAAGGTGAGTGTTCTCTAGAGTGTGTTTGTAATAAGGAAGTATTGATTCCAATACGTCTACATTGCTAGAAGGTATCACCAACACTCAGAGCAATTAGTGGCTCTGGCTAGCTTGTTGTGGTCACCTAGGACACAAGTGTGTGTGTTTGTGTCAATAAATATACACTCGAACCTCTCTTATCTGTTCGTCTAAGTTACGGACACCTCTGTCTACCGGACACCAACTAAAATTATTGACTGCGTACGGATCGTCAGTGTAGTCGGAAAGCTACCAAATTAAACGAATAAAATCGGGAAAATATTTCGCGTGTGGCACTTCGAGTGTATTTGATCGTAGCGTTGTTTGCGGAGATGGAGCAGGGAATCAACAGGCAGTTAGTGCGTCTACCGCTAGTTCTTCTCAGAACTCGTTGACCGGCGGCGTCGCTGCTAGTTCTTCTCAAAACTCTTTGAAAGGCAGTGCGCTGCTAGTTCTTCTAAGAACTCAACGACCAGCGGTGGTGGAGGTAAGGTCGCGGTAACTAAACCAAGCGTAGCGTTTTAACTCTAGAAAGAAAGCTGGAGATAATATCAGAAGTTAAGAAAGGGAAGTTAGTGAGGCAGTGTCTGGACAGTTTGGTGTTCCAAAATCTACAGTGAATGATATTTGGACATGAACGATGAAGAAATTGTAGAAGATGTTTTGCAAGAGAGAGAAGAATCTGAGACCAAAAATGAAGATGAAGCTTCTTCAAATGCAGTTACTCCATTGCAAGCTTGTGCTGCTTTCGATACTGCTTTGGAGTGGTTGGAGTCCAAAGGCAACACACACCCTGCACATCTTATGCTGGTAAAAAGTTGGAGAGACGATGCAGCTCAGCCTAGCTTGAAGTCTATGAAGCAAACTAAAATCACTTCATATTTTAAATAAATTGATTCATGTATTATTTTTTAATTTTAAGTAATATACTAATTCAATTATCAAATAATTAATTGTATACACGGTTCACACCGAATAAATTAAGTATTTCTGAGTTACGGACATTTCTTAGTTACGGACACCCCTTGGTCCCAGACTGTCCGGATAAGAGAGGTTTGAGTGTACATGTAAATATGTACGTCAAGTAATGTAATCAGATGTCACTGTATATGAGACCAGTACTATCGCAAGATGTTGATAATCTTAGTGATCTGAATGCTAGTCCGTACTCTGGCAAGTTTCTGAAGGCTGATCTTATGCAATATAACCTGTGATTTCCCCCTTAGTGAATTTGTGCCTCCCAAAAATTGCTGATTTAATTCCTGGGGAACACTATTGCAGTAACAAGGAGTGACTAATGCAGTAACATTAACACATGATCCAGTGGCTGTTCTGTTGGAAGATGTCTATTATTTCAGCTAACTTTGTTTTGTGTAATCTATGACCTTCAGTGGCATTGGCATCAGCTGTGTCTAGTTCAATTCTAGCTAGGAGTTTATACCTCCATGTATTCTACATACACAAGGAGTCTATATGTAGGATAACAAGTTCTGTTCTGTTAGTCAGTTTTGTCATTGAGTTTCATATCACTAAATTACCAGCTGTAGCTGTACCAAGTAGAATGCTTGGTTTCCCTCAGTTGGAACATCTCTAAAAATATTCCAGTCTGCGGAACGTTTTAGTTCTTTTAGAACCTTTTAGAGGAGCCCTGTAATGGCAGTCAAATGTGGGCACATCTGAACAATTTTTCAAATTTTATCCATCTGTGTCTCTGGCTTGTAGTTTATAAGCACATTATTTATTCCTGACAGGCTTTAGGATCTATTTTGATCACGTCATATTAAACCTCGCTTTACTGGACTCTTTACCTACTGCTATGCGGCAGGTAGGCTGACATTAAGTAGTTTGTTCAGTTCCCCTCACTAATTGGGAAAACCACAAACAATAGATGACATAATAAGGTGGTATATCCTGTGACGTAAGACTGCTCTAACTTTTTGTGTGTGTTGTATTTCTATATGGCTGACTGAGTTGAATATTTCATGTGCCATGAAATATCTTAGTGGTTATTCAGTCATTCTCGGCTGAAATAATTATTGGCTGTTAGAACGAGAAAAATTTGCTACTATCTTAGTGGTTTTACCCACAGTAATTAAGCCCACCATCACATCACCCGAGCCCAGGTAAAGGTCAGCAGAGGACCTGCAAATACTGCGACCATTCGGCTAAGCGATCACGTGTGGGGTGTCACATGTGGAGCAATGGCATCCGGGCACAAGTACATTAGTCCTGATAGCCACTGTTCTCAGTGCTTGTAGCCTAAGCCTAGTAGCTACCTGTTATACTTCCTTGCCAGAATGGCTGGTTCACCCGGCACTATTAGCTCTCTAAGGATGGCTGCTCATCAGTGGTGGTATTATTAACCCTCAGCGCGCATGCGCCCAGAGGGTTACAGTAGTCCTAGTGTCAGTCGTTCTGTCACTCTGTCTGTCAACAGGCACTTCTGGAAGGTAGGAACCAGCCAGGCTCTGAAAACGGCATCAAACAGCAGTATTTCACGAAGTAAGTTCCTTTAATATGCCAGAATTTTGATTTTGGACTTCATTTTCCAGAAAAAAGTGAGTCTTTCCAGAGCTGTGCGATCGTAGGCTTACAGCGGGAACCGCCCCTTAAAAACATGCTTGTCACGTGAGCCAGCTTGCAGGTTGCAAATCACTTTTAAATAGCTAACAATTACATGCATTCAGCGTGAGGTGGTGCGTTGCGTAGTCGTTGAGTGAGCAAGTACCTAACCTAATAGTCTCTGGTTCGAATCCTCGTCGACGATATTTTTTTTGTTCATCTTTTTTTTTCATCCTGTTTTTTTTCTTTTTCCTTTTGTCTTCTTGCCTTATTTTCCTCTTCCTACTGTTTTTATTTCTTTTCTACCTTTTCCTTTCATTTCCTCTTTCTTTCGTGTACTGTTTTTCTTTCTTTCTTCTTCCTTTTTCTTTTCTTCCTACCTATTTTCATTCATTCCTCTTCTTTATCATACTAGCTAACTAGCGCTGAGGGTTTGCACTTCAGTGCTCTAGTTTAAATAGTAATGGGCTGGAGATATACATTACTGTACTCTATGTAATTAGCTTTCTGTAGGTCAGGTTGGATTAATAGGATCTAAATCATCAATCAGTGGTGAATGGCCTTCATTAACCCTCAGCGCGCATGCGCAAGAGGGTTACAGTAGTCCTAGTGTCATTCATTCATTCATTCATTCATTCATTCTGTCACTCTGTCTGTCAACAGGCACTTCTGGAAGGTACATAGGAACCAGCCAGGCTATGAAAGCGGCATCAAACCGCAGTATTTCACGAAGTAAGTTCCTTTAATATGCCAGAATTTTGATTTTGGACTTCATTTTCCTGAAAAAGCGAGTCTTTCCAGTCTAATCGCCAACGTGTAGCTTCCGGTAATTCCTATTGTTGCGCGCTCATTACCCGCCATCCCGTTGGACCAGAAAATATGGCTGACAGTGTATCTGAGGTCTCTTGAGTTTTAGGGCGGTGTCCGTATACTTTTGACTGTAACTTGTGTTTCCTTGGATCTACTAGAGGTAAGTACACGTTTTCCTTACTATTATTAGTAGAAAAACGTTCATGTTAGTATTATAGACCGCTTGGAGTATTTCAATTCAGGCTTACATTGTTAGTTGCCGTGTACTTTAACTCAAGCTGTGATGTCTTAACTTAAGGGACACAATATTTTTTGTAAGCATTTCATTGCACAATGTTTAGGCTACCACCTAATATATATTTTATTTAAAAAACTTCACTTTCCAGTAAATGGCCTACTTTTACAAATTCAGTCTAAAAACCACAACATCTAATACAATATAACTAATACACACATATGTTCAATTGCAAGTTTCATCATCACTGTCTTCACCAAAAATTGATGTCATGATATTGTCTATTTCTTCAGTGACCTCAGTGGACTCATCAGGTAGTGTCTCCATCAAAGTCTTCCATCTCAATCCCTTCACTCTCCGTTTGCTCTCTGGTGGATGTCACATTGTTGCAGCCAATGCATCTGCAGCCTGGACCACAGCAATTGTTGTGCTTGCGGCAACTGCACCGTCTTGTGTGGCAGCCAGTTCTACACCTGCATCCATTCAGAACGGCATCAACTTTTTGCTTTGCTCGGGCAATATTCTCAGGAGTGTCCCACAAAACTTCCAACTGATCTTCCTTCTTGAGCCAGCCGAGATACTTCATGAGTACCTGCTTCATGGGTATGAATATTATGAAATTACAGAGCAAGAGTTATTATTGGTAGGTTTTTGGGTATTGTATTCGTATGTAATATCACAATTCATATTCATTTGAGATTGGGTAACATTCCCGTGGAGTGATCCTGGTTCTTTCACTGTTCTTCGTCTCCGTTTAGAACGATGAACTGGTATAGGGGAAGCTTGGTCTGGCTGGGGACTGATAGTCACCGTTTCTTGTGGCCCAAGTAAACATGTCTCTGGCATTGGCTGCATGACTTGAATTGATGTACCGTGCCAGCTTCGGGTGGCGTCTAAACTGGATACTACAGCATGTGGTTGTAGTATATCAATATTGTCCACCGATACTATCGTAAGTGCATTTGGTATTAATGATGGCTTTATTCCCTTAACAAGTCTAGTTTGAACGACATGTGTTGCTAACCTGTTGCTAGTATCCAGTGATGCAACAGCACCAATTCTATTCATTATTTGTACTAATACTTGGTCTCCTCCATGACATAGAATTGTTTCAGTTAGTAGTACGTGAAGGGGTGCACTGCAGGCATGATTGGCATTAAATAAGAGAACACACAAAATATAGAAATGTAAAAACCAAAATTTAATTTAATGGAATCAATTTGAGTGGCAATGAGGGCACCAGCTGCGTCCAATGTGGGATTAGAACTCTGCTCACCTAACTTTGCTTGAGCTAAGACTTTTCCCCACTGATCACATTTAAGTAGGAATTTAAGACTTCTGGCGATGAGCAATGCCTAAAATAGTTTTTCTCTACTTGCTTAGGTTAGCAATTGCAAGATTGACATGGTTGTGGGGCCTTTACTCTGGTGCGAACAAGACAGTAGTGATCCTGGCAGAGAGGTGTGCTTCCGTCACTGTCTACTGACATGCTCGTGTTTGTGACTACCTTCTCTCCGACTATTTCCTCTATTTCCTGTCTGCCAGCAATGTTGCTGTGTCTATAGACACCCTTGGTGCAGGTGAGTATACCACATAGGACTTTAGTGGTGGGTGGCTTTTCCTCCCAACGTGGGTGGAAATTAGGATTGTTTTTATTCCTTGAAGCTTGTTTGTAACAAGCATGACATATGCATGCCTCATTAGGAGTGGTTTTGGTTGCTCTAATAAGTGCTGCAACATTGCAATCAGATTTGAAAGCAAGATGTACATAATTTGTACTCTTTTTTCCGCACAAGTGGCACGGACCACATTTACCATCGTGTACGCTAATTTGTGCCATATTGCCATACACATACCATACCACAATATAGATATGAGATCAGGTGGAGAGACGACTTGGGGGAGGAGAAAGGTGCACACTTGGAACGGACACTGCAACTTCGCGAGAGGAAAAAGGCTGCTGGAAGAGATGGAAGAAGAAATCAACTCAAGCCTATGTTTTACTACATGCCTGTTATTTTTCAAAATTTGAAATTGTGTCATTAGATGTCATCATAGTTATTGTGTTGTTTATTGTTTCAGCTATTATCTCATTATTGTTTACATATTTTTGAATGAAATGTTAGCATAATTTTGGAAAAGTGGAACATGGGACACTAAAGTAAATATTACCAAGGTAAACTACAGGTATTAATCTACTGATCTTACCAGTGATGTGGCCAAAACAGATATTTCCAGGAAATGGCCCACAAAAGAACAACAGTGGATTGCCTGTACACTTAAAGATATAACTTCCGTTTGGTTGAAGCTATCAAAACCAGATTTTCACCACGACGTGTGCCTTCCAATGAATATCATTTGTTGGGATTCCTAGTAATCTATGGGTATCTAAAAGGGGTGCTAATTGCAGCAACTAAAAAACAGACTTATTCATAGTATACGGAAAACAGTAAATTATTTCAGTCGCGGTTGCAAATGGTTTTGTACAGCTTGCATTGGACTTCCGGTACGTTGGCGATTAGACTGTTTCCAGAGCCGTGCGATCGGAGCGGGCGACACGCCCCTTAATCACACGGGGTCGCGTGAGTATATAATCATTCCGCCCGCATGTCGTGTTGCAGTTGGTAGCGTTCCAGTTCTCTCTGTACAATTATTGTGTCGTCTTCTCTCTGAGTAGAGGTCTCCCTTGCCTAGGTCAGTTCCATTCATCAACGGTAAGTTCTTTGAGTATGCCTGCTTTTCAAAAAGTGTGTCCTAAGTGTGCTAGTGTCCTCCATGTTAGAAAGTCCCGATGTCCCTGTGGTCATTGTTTTTCTACCAAGCCAAAGTTAGCCCTAAAGCCCGAAAATGTTATGAAGTCCTCAGAAAGTCGTAAAAACAGTATGGCTGAGTGTCAAGCACGAAAAAGAGGTTTAGAAAGTTCTGATCAGTCCCATAGACGTAGACTAACTGATTCTAAATGTCATGCCCTTAAAAGAGCCCGGAAACTTCTGCTGAGTTTCAGAGTCGTAAGCAAGCTGATTCTGAATATCATGCCCACAAAAAAGCACGAGCTACCCCTGAAGAATCCCAGATATGTAAGCAAACTAATGCTAAATGTAATACCCAAAAAAGAGCCCAGGAAACATCTGAAAAGACCCGAAGATGTAAGCAAGCTGATGTTAAATGTCATGCCCAAAAAAAAGCTCAGGAGACACCTGAAGAGACCCAGAGACGTAAGCAAGCTAATGTTCATTGCCATGCCCAAAAAAGAGCTCAGGAGACACCTGAAGAGACCCAGAGACGTAAGCAAGCTAATGTTCATTGCCATGCCCAAAAAAGAGCTCAGGAGACACCTGAAGAGACCCAGAGACGTAAGCAAGCTAATGTTCATTGCCATGCCCAAAAAAGAGCTCAGGAGACACCTGAAGAGACCCAGAGACGTAAGCAAGCTAATGTTCATTGCCATGCCCAAAAAAGAGCTCAGGAGACTCCTGAAGAGACCCAGAGATGTAGGCAAGCCAATTCTAAATGTCAGGTCTGCATAAGATCCCACGGCATTCCTTTACCAAATGTTATACAGTCATTTATAGCCAAAACAAAACAGGGTCCAGATTATGTTTGCAAATCCTGCCATAGACTAATGTACAAAAAATCAGTTATATCTCTGAATGTGCACAAGTATGTGAAAGCTAGTCCTGAATTACTGTCTGATGTATTCAGTCCGGAATTTATTTATTCCAATGATGGTAAAGAATGGATATGTAATACTTGTCATACAGCACTAACTCGTGGTAAAATGCCAACACAAGCCATTGCTAATGGTCTGAAATTACCCACTATTCCACCTGAACTGTCCTGTCTGAATTTATTAGAAGTTAGACTAATATCATTACGTTTACCATTCATGAAAATGGTGGCTCTACCATCAGGCAAGCAGAGATGTATCCATGGTCCAGCTGTCAGGGTTTCATCTAGGATTTTTGGTTTGGGGGGGAAGAAGCTTTAGTGACATGAAGCTTGTAAAGACAAGGTTGAGAAGCAGGCTCAGTGAAGAAACTCTTGATCAAGCTATGCAAGTTTGCATTGAAGGTCCTGAGAAATTAAGTTATAGAGAGCTAGAAACAATAGTAGAACACTGGAAGAACCAGAAAAAGCGCAGACTTGCCATTTAAACTTTTGCACACACTCACAATTTTTTCCACTCACAATTATTTTAAGATGACATCATCTATCTGAATATTTTCTTTTGGGGAGGGAGTTGAGGAATTTGGGGGGGAAGTTGAGGACTTTGGGGGGGAAGTTTCCCCCCCTGCACCCCCACTAGATGAAACCCTGGCTGTGAATGTACCATCTAAACTAGATAATGTGTGCACTGTACTTCCCAGACTCCCCTCTCAGAGTGAACTCGTAGCCCTCAAATTGAAACGTAAACTATCGTATAAAGGCCATTACATGTATGATTATGTAACCCCTTGAGAAAGTCCTGAATGCATTAAAATGGTTGAAGAAACATAACCCATTATATGCCAATGTTGAAGTCAATGAAGAGTGGTTGTTGCATGCTGAACTAGATGACCAGGATTTGTATACCAGTATGACTGCCGATACAGACTGTACTGATACCATGACTGCCAATAGTGAGTGTATCAATATTGTGAATACCAACCAGGGATTTTTTTAGAAAAATTGCTAAGGGGGGGCAAAATAGAGATTTTTGTTAGCAAGGGGGGGCATGCATGTGTCAGAGTGCATGCATTAATTGTGTGTGTGCCTGTATTAATTATTAATGTGTGTGTGCCTGCTTAAGTGTGTGTGTGCCTGCTTAAGTGTGTGTGTGCCTGCTTAAGTGTGTGTGTGCCTGCTTAAGTGTGTGTGTGCCTGCTTAAGTGTGTGTGTGCCTGCTTAAGTGTGTGTGTGCCTGCTTAAGTGATCCAGCCAGCTTGAATAGCAGTGACCTTGCAAAAAAAGGGTGAAAAGTAATGTAATTGACATGTCATATTGACACCTTTTTATGATTGTTTGCACCTGCAATAGCTGTACACAAACTGGAGACAGTTGCCAGGCCAGCACTTGCAAGCACAACCACAACAGTTGTGCTTGCAAATGCTGGCACAACCCTGTCAGCCTATATAAGTCTGTGCTTGAGTAGCTTAGTTAGTTAGTTCAAGAAGTCTTGAGAAGATGGATATTCGGCATTACTTTAGTGCAAGCACTTCAAAGCAGTCTTCTACACCAGCATCTACTAGTAGTAGCAGTGAAGATGAGGAGCCATTGTCTTCTGATAGCCAAAGCCTAGAGCCACCTCCAACTAAAAGAAGTCTTTCCAGCACGGCTAACTATAGAGCTAAGTCGAAGTATAGAACAAAATCAGGCCAGCGGAAGTACAACAAAAAGTGGGAAAAGCAGTTTCTTTGGTTAGAATAATATGATGAAAATTACCGCGGAGCATTCTGCAAAACTTGTCGAAAGTACGATCATCATCCTTCTCAAAAGACAGGTGGAGCATGGATTACAAAGCCATTTAAAAATTGGAAAAAAGCGGTTGAGAAGATGCGTGCCCATGCAAAGAGTGATACTCACATTCGCCGTTCCGAAGCTGAATTGCTGGCTCCTTTCTATAGTGTGATGGCTGACGAATGCACAGATATATCAACAATCGAAGAGCTTTCTCTTTGTTTTTGTTGGGAGGAAAATGGAGAACCCGTTGAACATTTTTTTGACACCATTCCATTGAAAAAAACTGATGCTGCATCTATCTATACCACTTTGACTGACTGGTTCAAGCAGAAGGGTATTCAGCCTACTAAGCTTGTCGGAATGGGGTTTGATGGAGCAGCAACGTTTTCTGGAGTCAGAACTGGAGTCCAGGCGAGACTCAAGAAGAATTCTCCTCGAGCTCTCTATGTTCACTGCCATTGCCACTTACTCCAACTTGCTTGTGTTCAAGCTGCAAACCACACTCCTGGAATTGAGCATGTTTACAAGACATTGCTCACTCTATGGAAATTTTTTCACTACTCTCCCAAAAGAGCAGAACACCTGAAGAGTGTACAGCGTGTGCTTGACCTACCTGAACTGAAGGTCACCAAACCGTCCGACACCCGTTGGTTAGCTCATGAACAATGTGTCAAGGCAGTGAAAAAGAGCTATGCTTCCATTGTGATTGCTCTTGAGACCTTCTATGAGCAAACACATGAGCCAGAAGCACTGGGGCTCAACAAAGCTCTATCAAAGAAGTCTACTGTGATGGCAATCTACCTCCTTGACTTCGTGCTGCCCCAAGTTGCTAAACTAAGCAGATGTCTTCAAGCAGAAAAGCTCGACTTGACCGCTATTTCTGGTTTGGTTGATTCTACTCTGCAAACTCTTCATGAATCTTTGTTACCTGCTGCAAATTGGGTGCTGGAGCTACTAGATGCCCAAGATGAGCTTCAAGCTATCGCAATAATTGACTCTGAATCTATCACTTCCTTTCAAGATAAAGTGGCTAAACCCTTCGTCACTGACTTGAAAGAAAATATTTCGAGGAGATTTTCTTCCCAAGATATTGTAGCATCATTTAGTATCTTTGACTCTTCAAAGCTACCACAAAAAGACTCTCCTGATCTGTCGTCATATGGGGATGAATTCCTTGGTGTTCTTGAGGACCACTACGGCAAGGAACTTGCAGCCAAGTCAGTAGAGGGAGAGGAATTTACCGTGCCAGCTTTAGTTTCCTCTGACATTCGCACAGAGTGGGTGACATTCAGGAGATACATCACTACTCGGCCTAAGGAAGACAATACGAAATTGCTGATGGAATTAGCTACCAACAGCATGCTTGTACAGATGTTTCCCCATCTCAGTGACCTTGCCAAGGTGTGCCTTTCGATTCCTGTTGGGACAGCATCTGTGGAACGAAGCTTCTCCCAAATGAAGATGATCAAAACAAGGCTAAGGAGTCGTCTTGGAGAACAAAATCTACCTGATGAGAATAGCAATAGAAATGCCTGAAGAACTTCCAGATGACATTGTAGAAAGTGTAATCGATATTTGGAACAGAAAGACTAGACGTATTGCTGTATAAATGTATTGCTGTATAAACGTATTGCTGTATAAATACACTTATATTTTGCTTAAATAAAATTGTTTGTTGCCTAATAATTAGACTAATGGATATAATAATTTTAAAAAATGCAGTACATAGTCACACAGGTCTATTTAGAATAATGAAATTTCATTTCAAATGCTCAAGGGGGGCACAAAATCCTCTAGGGGGGGCGAATGCCCCCCCCCTGCCCCCCCCTAAAAAAAACCCTGCCAACTCAGACTGTACCAGTATTGTGAATACCAACCCAGAGTGTACCAGTATTGTGAATACCAACTCAGAGTGTACCAGTATTGTGAATACCAACTCAGACTGTACCAGTATTGTGAATACCAACCCAGTGTGTACCAGTATTGTGAATACCAACCCAGAGTGTACCAGTATTGTGAATACCAACCCAGTGTGTACCAGTATTATGAATACCAACCCAGACTGTACCATATTGTGAATACCACTCCAGTGTGTACCAGTCTTGTGGTGAATACCAACCCAGATTGTACCAG
>WLWD01005500.1_pt1 | contig 13282 bp, 4 predicted proteins | sample 6712731 | NCBI WGS metagenome assembly WLWD01 (sample SAMN12718690, study PRJNA576275) | sponge metagenome | isolation source: marine sponge | host: Mycale hentscheli | place: New Zealand: South Island, Marlborough, Capsize Point | collected 2014-11-01
CCTGAAAAACATGGCTCATAATGGGGCCTTGAAGATGTTTATTTCATGCACTGAGAGCTCTCATCAAATCGCCCGTACTCCCGTACGACAGACACCTCCTGTTTAATGTAAAATGCCACTGCTATGACCGCATGGCCATATTGCAAGAGTCTTTCACGGCAATTCTATTGAAATATAAACTGCTTATTATTAGTATGTTATGGCTTTAAACGGAAGTTTGAACGGATAAATCCGTAACTAATTGAAAAACATGGCTCATAATGGGGCCTTGAAGATGTTTATTTCATGCACTGAGAGCTCTCATCAAATCGCCCGTACTCCCGTACGACAGACACCTCCTGTTTAATGTAAAATGCCACTGCTATGACCGCATGGCCATATTGCAAGAGTCTTTCACGGCAATTCTATTGAAATATAAACTGCTTATTATTAGTATGTTATGGCTTTAAATTGAAGTATTATGTGCTGCCTTTGCAATAAGGTGTTTCATTAATAACAACAAATTTAAAGGAGGAAAAATAATGAATAGTAAAACACAAGCAACTACTGTCGAGAATGAATTCTACAGCCCGATGCTGCGAGCACTGGTAAAGGCCGAGGCAAAGAGGGATTGCCCCGAATTCCCCGACGAGCATTTTTTGAAGGCAGGGGTTGGGCGGTGCCTGAACGATGTACGTAGCGGACGAGACTGGATTCAAAAAGCAATGACGATTTTGAAGCTGGCGATCACCGTTAGCCGGTTCTTTATCAGCTTGAAAAGCCAGAGGCGGCTACGACTTACCCAAAACATTGCCTGTGCAGTTCGACGGGAGTAACAAATAGCGGTCGCAGGTTGCGTAAAATTGTTTACATTGAACCGGCAACTGGAAAGAGATTTGTCTTCCTGGCAAACGAAATGACATTGCCGCCGGGGTTGATCACTTTCATATACAAGAAGAGATGGGACATTGAAAAAGTGTTCGACCAATTCAAAAATAAACTGATGGAAAACAGGGCCTGGGCAAAATCATTGAACGCTAAATGTGTCTAGGCGCAGTTCATGGTTCTGGCGCACAACCTCACCTTAATCCTGGAACGCAAACTTGAATCCGAAGAAGGCATATCCGATACCAAGATTGAAAAGAAGAGAACCCTGAGAATTCAAAAGGATCTGGCAAAGATCAAGGAGGCCGGAAGAAAAGAAAACCCGCTTGTTACACGACCCTATAAAGTCGTTCAGAGGTCGTTTCAGTTTATCCGATGGCTCAGGGACTCTTTGCTTGTCAAGACTCCCTGGAGGCAGGCGGTAGAGGCTCTGAGGCCCCTTATGACCGCATATTTGTCATGAAAAAACAAACACCGTTGATCCAATGATTAAGAAAATTATATAACCGACTTGAATTTTAGGACAAAATTGGTATTACTATTAGGTCTGTTATATACGGTAAGGAGAGGGCAGGGGCGATATGCAGATTGCTCTCAAAAGTTGGAGGGATGTTCTAACATTTTTGATTGGGATGTTTTATGAGGTCTGATGGGAAAGTGGTTATTGTCAGTGGCGGGAATTGAAGTTTGGATTGGGCTTTAGTGGAAGTTTTCGTGGATCAGGCGCCTATTGTTATGATGTTTAGTCGTTCCTGCACCCCATTTATTGAGAAATAGAAAAAGGCAAAGAATGCGTATCGTTATTGGGTAGGGTTTGGATGGATCGGATTTCAATAATTTTAATCCGATTATCAAAAATATCGTGACTGCCTGGGACGTATTAGGGTTCATGGTCAATAATGCGGGCATTGGTAGATGATGGGATATGAGGCTCCTAGCAGTCTGTCAGATTTTGGAGGAATCTCTTTTGAAACTTAAGTATGTTGAGGTCGGTACTGATTGCAGTATTGACTGTTCGTAGCTCCCGAAGGCAGTCCCGCTTCGCGTGGATTAGCCATGTCAGTGGTGTCGATCATACGCTCAGACAGCACTGACGTGCTTAACTACGAACGGGCCACTTGCCCGAATAAAGTTTCTTTTTATTAATCGAGGCTGCGACAGCGGGTTAGAAAGACGCTTCTGTGAAACTTAAGAATTGTGAATGGTCAACGGCTAATTGAGAGTGATTTAGAAACAGATAGCGGCGGCATTGACAATTAGTAATTATCAATTGACAATTCACAATTAAAAGTTTCGTCCGCATGCGGATTAATCGAGGCCGTAATACGGGCTCAATAGTTGCTCCTTTGACATGATTGAGCTTGGACAATGACATCGTATGGATAGTCTCTTTTTTGATTTCAGCGGACTACAGTATGATAACCAATCAGATGCTGATTGCGGAAGATAGAATGGCCTGTTAAGGATAAAATAGGAATAATAGAAATGGAAGACTTAAGTCAAGGAGAGAAAGTGGATCAAACCGTTGTCGACGTTATAAGCGACATTCTTAAGCGACGACTCGGATGTGATTCTAAAGTGGGAAAAGATGATAAATTAACCGATCTGGGCTTGGCCTCGCTTGACCTTGCTCAAATCGTTGCTGTGCTGGAAATGAGGCTGGGGACTGACCCATTCGGGGAGCGGGTTGCCATCACAACGATCCGTACGATAGATGATCTATGCAATGCGTATAAACTATGTGTCGCTGGTGATTCCAATCATGAAGAAGAGCACTCTTTTCCCGAAAGCAAAAATCGTGCGGCCCGCCGCAGGGAAAGAGTCACGAGAAAAAAATGAATTATAACTATCCTCCATTCATGATGCAACCTTACTCTACACTAAGATGTGAAAGTCTTAAAGAATGAATCATTGGTTATTCAAGCGACTCGGCGAATACGGTGAAGACACGGCTCTTATCTCGCAAGGCCGGCAATATAGCTATGCACAGATGCTTGACCGAACACAGCATTGGTTGGAACGCATTAAAAGTCTTGGAATTGAACCGGGGCAGAGCATTTCCCTGGAAGGGGACTATTCATTCGATTCCTGCACTTTAATGATGGCCCTCATTGAGAATCGAAACATTATCATGCCGATATCGGCCTCTGTAAAAGATCAAAGAGAGAGATTTTTCGATATTGGCGAGGTTGAGGGAGTTTTTAGTTTCAATCAAAATGACGACGAGCATTTCCACACCAGATCTGCGACCTGCGACAATGAACTCTTACACCAAATCCGGAAGGATGGCGAACCGGGGTTGATTGTTTTTAGTTCAGGATCAACAGGGGAACATAAGGCTTCTCTGCATTCGTTCAACCGGGTTCTCGATAAGTTCAAAGAACGTCGTCGAAAGTTTTGCACCATCGTTTTTTTATTAATGGATCACCTCGGAGGCATCAACACTCTGTTCTATGTCTTATGCAACGGCGGCTCTATTGTGCCTGCATCCGGACGCAACGCGGAAGAAATATGCCAAACAATAGAACGTTGCGGGGTAGACCTCCTCCCGACAACTCCGACTTTTTTGAACATGTTGCTTATTTCAGAGGCGTATAAGAAGTATGATCTATCATCCTTAAAACTGATTACCTATGGCACTGAACCAATGCCTGAAAATACATTGAAGAATCTGTATGACGTATTTCCCGACGTGCAGCTTAAACAAACCTATGGGCTATCCGAAGTGGGGGCATTGCCGACAAAATCAAAAGATTCGGGTTCTTTGTGGTTGAAGGTTGGCAGCAGTGATTTTGAAACAAAAATTGTGGATGGCATTCTATGGATTCGAGCTAAATCGAATATGCTTGGATATTTGAATGCTCCTTCACCGTTTGATGAGGACGGTTGGCTTAAAACGGAAGATGCGGTTGAAGAGAAGGATGGATATTTACGGATTATCGGAAGGACATCGGATATTATTAATGTGGGCGGAGAAAAAGTTTATCCTGCCGAAGTCGAGAATGTTTTACTTCAGATAGAGAATATCCGGGATGTTGTCGTTTTCGGGAAGAAAAATCCACTTATGGGACAGGTTGTTGGGGCAAACGTTTATTTACAAGAAGAAGAAGATCCATCGGCTGTTGAGGAGCGTATATGGAAGTTTTCAAGAAATAAGCTGGCCGAATATAAAATTCCAATGTTTATAAAGATTTGCGATGAGGAGATTGATCAGTTGTATCTGTCTCGCTTTAAAAAGCTTAGAACTGTTTCAGGACGTGTTTGATCGCCTGGTATTAAGTTTTTTCCTTATCCGAAAGTCGCATGTGAGGTAAAAAAAGGAGTGAATCCGATGAGTGAGGATCATTGTTGTCGGGGGGAGAACGAAATCGCTATAATAGGAATGAGTTGCCGCTTTCCCGGCGCAAAGAATATTGACGCATTCTGGAAGAACTTGCGTGACGGCGTTGAATCTGTTTCTTTTTTTTCCGATGAGGAACTGAAATCGGCGGGCGTGAGTCCCGAGTTGCTCGAAAATCCGAATTATGTCAAAGCTGCGCCTATGTTGGACGACGTTGACTTATTTGACGCCCATTTTTTTGAGTATGCGCCCAAATCCGTCATCGCGATGGATCCGCAACATCGTCTTTTTTTGGAATGCTGTTGGGAGTCGCTCGAAAACGCGGGTTATTCAGTAGAAAATTATTCTGGATCGATCGGTGTTTATGCGGGGGCAGGCGGGAATATGACAAGCTATTTGATGGCTTATAAAGACCGATTGAAAGGAGCCCCGGGCGGTGTTCAGCATATTGGAACCGACAAAGATTTTCTCACGACTCGAGTATCATTCAAGCTGAATCTAACAGGGCCAAGCGTGACTGGTGCAGTCAGCTTGTTCCCACCTCATTGGTCGCGGTTCATATGGGATGTCAAAGTATTCTGAGTGGAGAATGCGACATGATTCTTGCCGGGGGCGTGACGGTGCGCGTTCCTCATAACGAAGGCTACCTGTATGAGGATTTTGGAATATTTTCTCCCGATGGACATTGCCGAGCCTTTGATTGTGATGCGCAGGGGACTATTTTCGGCAGTGGAGTTGGCGTGGTTGCATTGAAGAGACTTTCGGCTGCACTGGATGATAGAGATCATATTTACGGAGTCATCAAGGCAACGGGGGTAAACAATGATGGAAACGGGAAGGTCAGCTATGCGGCATCGAGCGGCGAAGGGCAGGCGCAGATCGTTGCCGAAGTATTGGAGCTGGCCGATGTACAACCCGAAACAATTACCTATATCGAGGCTCATGGTACGGGAACAACGATGGGCGACCCGGTTGAAATCAATGCATTCAGCAGAGTATTTAAGACCTGCGCCAAGAAGAAGCAGTTTTGCGCCGTCGGTTCAGTAAAAACAAATATTGGCCACACAGAAGCAGCCAGTGGTATTGCTGGTTTGATTAAAACAACCCTTTCCTTGTACTACAAAGAAATTCCTGCCAGTCTGCATTTTCGCAAAGCGAATAAAAAAATAGATTTCAAGCGAAGTCCGTTCTACGTAAATTCGGCATTAAGAAAATGGAAAAATGGGAATGGGGTGAGGCGTGCCGGCGTAAATGCCTTGGGCATTGGAGGGACCAATGCCTTTGCTTTATTGGAAGAAGCTCCGGCGCGAATTGACAATAAAAAAAGTCCTTCAAAACCGTTTTATTTGTTAGCCCTGTCAGCGAAAACGGTCTGGTCGTTGGAAAAGAAAATCGAGGATTTAAAAGAATGGTTAGGCAATCACCATGCACAAGAAGAATTGGAAAATATTTGTTATACCCTGAATGCAGGGCGAGCACATTTTAAGGAGCGTTGTGCCTTGGTGGTGGGATCAAAAGAAGAACTGGCGGACGCATTGCAGCAGATTATAGAAAAAAAAGAATGCGCCAATTATTCAACCTGTCAGGATCGTGTAGAAACAAATCTCCCTGAGACAACCAGCGAAACGATTTTTGAGAAGATCCTGGACAATGAGCATATGGATGATAAAGCGTATTATGAAACATTGATGGCGCTGGCGAATGTGTATGTTGGGAATGGTGAGATCGATTGGGAGCAATTGCATTGTGGTGAAGCGAAGAAACGAATTCCCCTACCAAGCTATCCGTTTGAACGAAAGCGATATTGGGTCCCGGAAAATACTCTAAAAGAAGCAAAACAAGATGATGATCGCGTTACCTCGGCTGATTTGAGCATGATGAGTCCGGTTTGGGATGTGGTTTCTTTGCCAGAAGAAAAAGAACTTTTCCCTGTACGCACGGAACGAATCGTAATGATTGGCGCAGTTCGCGAACATAAAAACGCAATCAGAGAAATCTATCCTAATGCATTGGAAACAGACCTTTCGTCCGGGCATACGATTGAGATGATGACGAAGCACTTCGAAAAATTTTCCTCCCTGACTCATTTGCTCTGGATTGTCCCGGATGAGTCTCCGCATTCTTTGGTAGAGGAATCCCTTATTGAAAATCAGAATCGAGGTGTCCTTAAACTTTTTCGAATGATCAAGGCATTGCTCTCTCTCGGATATGGTCTTAAGTCTTTAAGTCTGACGGTTATTACTATCCAGACCCAAATCGTCCGCAAAGGTGATCATGCCAATCCGACTCATGCCAGTGTTCATGGCATGATCGGTTCTTTAGCAAAGGAATATCCTCACTGGAAAATTCGATTGCTTGATATGGAGCGTGATCGTGAATGGCCAGTTCTCGATATGTTTTCTATGCCCTGTGATGAGCACGGATCTGCCCGGGTTTATCGGGGGGGAGAGTGGTTCAAGCAATCTATATTACCCATCTTCTCCCCTCAAAGAGATCCACAGTCTCCTTATCGGGAGAGAGGCGTCTATATCGTAATTGGCGGCACCGGAGGAATTGGCGAGGCCTGGAGCAGGTCAATGATCGAGAAATATAAGGCGAAGATCATTTGGGTTGGAAGACGGAAAAAAGACAGGGAAATTGAAGCGAAACTGGAGGCATTGTCAGGATTGGGGCCCGTTCCGACATATATCCAGGCCGATGCCGCTAATCAAACGGCTTTACGGAAGGTTTATGAAGAAACCAGGAAAAAACATAATCAAATTCATGGGGTCATTCATTCCGCGATTGTTTTATTAGACCACGGATTGGCCAACATGGATGAGGAACGATTCCGGTCGGCGCTGAGAGCGAAAGTGGATATAAGCGTGCGTCTGGCTCAGGTTTTTCAAAAGGAACCCTTGGATTTCGTTCTATTTTTCTCATCGCTCCAGTCATTTACCAAAGCGCCAGGCCAAAGCAATTATGCTGCAGGATGCACTTTCAAGGACGCATTTGCACGGCGCCTGGAATTGGATTGGTCTTGTGCAGTGAAGGTGGTGAATTGGGGATACTGGGGAAGTGTTGGTATTGTTAAAGATCCATCCTATGGAGAACCGATGAAGCGTGCCGGTCTGGGCTCTATTGAACCTGAGCAAGGGTTGAAGGCGTTGGAGACCTTTCTGCAGGGAACCTTTAGTCAAGTTGTTCTGATCAAGATCATTGGAAAGCAACGGATAGACAGCATGCGTTTGAATGAGCAAATCTCCGTCTATCCGAAAAGGATTCTCCGCAGAAGCCGGACTCTTTATCTATGTAGTAACGAAGGAATATGTCGTCATCCGCCTAAGAATCTATATGATGACATCAACTCAATGGATAAACTCCTGATGGAATACCTGCCCATCTTTCTGAAGTCCATTGGACCGACTAACGACAAAAAGGGAACTAGCCGAAAACCATCTCCCTCTCTGCTGCCGCTTTACAACCGCTGGCTGGATTCCAGTCTTGAGTTCATAAAGGATAATGACAAAAAATTGACAGCCGATCGATCGGACGGCTTTGCTCTTTTTTGGGACAAGTGGAATCAACGGAAGGTCGATTGGAACGAGGATGCCGGTCAACGAGCCCGGACTGTCCTGGTGGAGACTTGTTTGCGTGCTTTGCCGGAGATTCTTACCGGGAAAAAAAGAGCCTCTGACGTTCTGTTCCCGAATTCTTCCCTGCATTTGGTGGAAGGCATTTATTTTGGCAATGCCGTATCGGATTATTTTAATGAAACGATTCATAACATCGCGGCGGCTTATCTCCAGAAGCGCATTGAGGGACGACTGCCGGATGAAATCGTACCGCTTCGCATTCTTGAAATCGGAGCCGGAACCGGCGGCACGACGTCTGGGCTTCTCGCCAAATTCCGGCCATATGGGGCGTACATTGAGGAATATTGTTATACCGACGTTTCTCATGCGTTTTTGCGACATGCCGAAGAGAAGTATGCGCCCGGGAACCCTTTTCTTCGCACGCAAATCTTTGACGTGGGAAAACCGATTGCCGACCAGAAAATTAAAGCGGATCACTATGACTTAGTGATAGCAACGAACGTATTGCACGCAACGAAAAATATTCGCCAATCACTGCGCCATATAAAAGCAACATTGCGCAAACATGGATTGTTGTTGCTAAATGAACAGAGCATGAATTCTCTTTTTGCTCATCTGACATTCGGATTGTTGGACGGTTGGTGGTTATATGAAGACGAAACGCTTCGGATTCCCGGTTGTCCCTGCGTTTATCCCGAAACCTGGGCAAATATTCTGAAGGACGAAGGATGGGACCCGGTTCTGTTCCCGGCGCAATCGGTACATGCTGCAGGTCAACAGATTGTCGTTGCCGAAAGTGACGGTATTGTGAGGCAGCCGGTTCATTGTTCTACAGAAGAGCCTGCGGATCAGCAATCTCCGGCCATCATAACGAAGACCGTGGCGACAGACATTGCCTTGCCAGACAGGCGCCGTAAAAGAGAGCCTGAAAAAGAATCAGGGCAAGGATTGCATGCCTGTGTATCCCGGACGATTTTGGAGGAAGTCTCAAAGTCATTAAACATCCCCGAGGGCGAGGTGGCACATAAACTTCCATTTTCAGAATATGGGCTCGATTCGATTCTAGGTATTCGTTTTGTGAAAAACCTTAATGATCGATTTGGCATTGAAATGAATACCACGGTTCTTTTTGACCAGCCGTCGGTTGAGCGTTTGACCAATCATATCATGGCGTCATATCAGATCAAGAGCATTGACAAGGACTCAGGTTCGAACTCAATGACTGCCGATTCGGCATCGGCAATTTTGACGCTACCCAGGCGGAACGAACCGACGGCAAAGACAATGGAAATCGCCGTTATCGGCATGTCAGGGCAGTTGCCGAATGCGGCGGATGTAGAAACGTTCTGGGAGAATCTTCTGGAGGAGAGAGATGGCGTTGACGAACTTCCTGCTCCTTACTTAGATCAAGAGAAGTATTTTCGTGCGACTCAACAAACAGGAAAGACTTATTGCAAGTGGGGCGGAATTCTAAGGGATCGAGATTGCTTCGATCCGATATTTTTTAATATTCCCCGCGAGGAAGCTTCATGTATGAATCCCCATCAACGTCTGATTCTACAGGAGGGATGGAAGGCCCTGGAAGATGCAGGATATAACCCGAATACGTTTAGTAGTTTTAAAATGGGAATTTACATCGGAGCAGAGCCGATGGGACATACCGGTTCATTTACGGGTGGTTCGGAGGCTATTATCGCGTCTCGCTTATCCTATTTTCTCAATTTTAAAGGACCTGCCTTCGTCGTGAACACGGGCTGTTCCTCTTCAGGGGTGGCACTTCATCTAGCCTGTGAAAGTTTGCGCAGCGGAGAATGCGATGCAGCGTTGGCTGGGGGCGTATCCGCTGCTATGGGCCCGGCAATGTTGGTCAATCTCTCAGAGGTGCAATTGCTCTCTCCAACCGGGAAATGCAATACATTCGATCAATCAGCCGATGGCACGGTTTTTTCCGAGGGCGTTGGCATGGTCGTTTTGAAGAGGCTTCAGGATGCCCTGGCCGACAGGGATCCTGTTTATGGCGTTATTGAAGCTTCGGGCATGAATCATAACGGCAGCAGCAATGGCATCACGGCGCTAAGCGGGCTGGCCCAGATTGAACTGCTGGAGAGTGTATACAATCGATTTCAGATAAATCCCGAACACATTACCTATTTCGAAGCTCATGCAATGGGCACGCGTCTCGGCGATTCCATCGAAGCAAATGCAATCGTGCGCGCCTTTGAACGGTTTACCGGCAAAAAGAACTTCTGTGCGGTAGGCAGTCTTAAATCGCATATCGGACATACCGCGTCGAGTTCCGGAGTCGTTGGGTTGATCAAGATTCTGTTGTCGATGCGTAATCATAAGCTGCCAGGAATCCTCCATTACGAGAAACTGAATCCGATGATAGAATTTGAAGACTCTCCATTTTATATTCAGGACCAACTTTCCGAATGGATATCTGACAATGGCCTACCTTTACGGGCGGCTCTGAACACCTTTGGGTACAGCGGCAGCAATGTGCACTTTGTTATTCGAGAGCACCTCTCATCTGGAGAGGCGCAAGAGGAATCCATGGCGTTTGATCAAGATGGGTCTGTGTTCGTCCCGCTTTCGGCGAAGAATAAGGATCGGTTGAAGGAGATGGCGCAAAACCTTCATGCCTGTCTCGTTCGAAACCGGCATGCCTTCCGAATTGCCGACGTGGCTTACACGTTGCAGGTGGGACGGGAAGCGATGCGTGAACGAGCCATCTTTTTTACTCGGAGTTGTCTCGATCTTGCGGCTCAATTAAAGGAATTCATTAATGGTGGGAAGATGCGTGGACATGGACAGGGTAGGCAAAACGAATCATCATTTTCCTCGCAGGAAAACCTTCAAGCCGCGTTGACAAAATGTGTGGTCGCTAAAAATCAGGAGAAGGTCGCTGAATTATGGCGTCAGGGACTTGCGGTAGATTGGTCGTTGCTCTATGAATACGATCATCCTCAAGGAACGAAACCTCAGCGTATCCATCTGCCGTCGTATCCGTTTGCTAAAGAATCGTACCCGACGCCTGAGATTGAGTTATCAAAAAATTCTATTGGCGAAGTCCGGGAGGTGAGCAATCGATTTGAAGCGAAACCGTTGCGATCGAGTGGCAAATCAGTTGCTCAATGTTCTGTAGATCAGCTCAAGGCAACCATAGTGAGTGTTATACGAGAGGTTTTGTTGATCCATAAAGAGTGCGAATTGGATGAGGAGTCCAGCTTCTTAGATCTTGGATTGGATTCTATTCGCGTCGTTCGATTTATCAGAAAACTATCCGGAAAAATTGATGTTCCCCTACGAGAAACGTTGGTTTTCGATTATCCAACCATCCAGGCTCTTGCCACTTATATCGCCCAACGTCATGGACAACCTGCTTCTACATTAAAATCACGGACGGGAAAACGCGAAATTCCAAGAACGCCGGGATTCAAAGAACAACTTGGATATATCGTTAAAGAATACGAAGAATTGGTTCCCTTGCAGATTGAAGGCGGGGGGCCGCTGTTGTTTTGCATCCACTCAATGTCGGGTGATGTAAGTCTTTACTCCAAATTGGCTGAGAGCGCGGGGAATCGATTTCGTGTGATCGGCATCAAATCTCGTGGTTTCCTATCTGATTCTCCTCCTCTGACTTCTCTCAAAGAGATGGGCCGTTATTACGCAGAGATCATGATGAATGTTGTATCGGATGGTCCGTTTCACCTTTTTGGTTCGTCCATGGGCGGTACGGTGGCTTATGAAGCGGCTCGATTTCTGCAAATAAAAAATAAATCGGTGAAATCACTGTGGTTGGCGGAGGCGCCTCTAGTTGAAAATAATGAAGATGAGGCGTTATGGAATTCCGATGAAGCGCATAATTGGGTTATGAACGCCAATTTTCTTATGATTGCCATGCTGCACATGGATCCCGAATTTCGTCGCAGGAAAGCCGAAGGCAAGGTAAAATGGCCGGAATTGGAAATTCCTTTTGAAGCGATCGCGGGGGTGGCGAAAAATGAAATTGCAACCCGTCTGGCATCCTTGATTAGAGAACGCGGCGTCATGCAAACCGGGGAAAATTTACTCCAGCGCCTGCGATCGATGGCCCGTATTCACCTCGCAAATTTAAACGGGTTGAGTTGTTACCGCGCTTCTCTTCTTCGAGAACCCAATGCATGCGATGCGTTTTTCTTGCGTACCCGTCTGGCGCACGCCACGTCGAAGGAAGTCTATAATCCTGACTATCTGGTTAAGGTTCAAGAGGCGAAAGGGTCTCTGTTGCCGTTTTTTAAGGGATGGGAAAAGCTCTTGCCGAAATTGAAGACCGAGACGGTGACCGGCGAAAATCATTTCGATATACTCAGCTCACGGACGACAACCCAACATATAGCGGATCGAATCGCGGAGACAATGGGGATTGCTTCGAATGAAAAGGGCGATAAACTTCTCTCTTCTACTTCGAAAGGTTTGTCGCACTATTCTGGATGTGAAGATAAAATTGCCGTCATCGGCATGTCAGGGCAGTTTCCCGGCGCCCAGTCGCTGGAAGACTATTGGGCTTTGCTGCGGAACGGAGAGGTCGTTATCAGCGAGTTTCCTGAAGATCGAGATTGGAACTTCAGTGAACTTCATAACGAATCCCGGTGCGCTGATCGCATGGAATTGCGTCATGGAGGTTTTTTGAGCGATATTGACTGTTTCGATCCTGTTTTTTTTCAAATGTCTCCTAAGGAAGCGGAAATGATCGACCCCGCTGAGAGACTTTTTCTGCAGGAATCCTGGAGAGCGATCGAAGATGCAGGAATCGATCCGGCATCGTTATCAGGAAAACAATGGGGCGTCTTTTGCGGCGGCGGTGGAGACTATACCCTTAGACTGAAAGAGGCGACGGGTATTTCCCCTCACGTTACGGTATCGAGCCTGCCCGGACGGGTTTCGTATAGCTTTAATTTGACCGGTCCGGCGGTATCGGTAGATGCGGGCTGCGCCTCGTCCGGTCTCGCCGTTGCTCAGGCTTGTGATCACTTAATTCTAAATAAATGTGAAGCGGCAATCGCGGGAGGTGTTTTGATCTATTCCACGCCGAATCTTATCCATGCTTCGCATCAGGCGCAATTACTTACGAATGAGGATAAAAGTTACGCTTTTGATGAACGTGCCTGCGGAATGATGCCGGGAGAAGCAGTTGGGGTCCTAGTGCTTAAACCATTGGCCCAGGCTTTGGCGGACGATGATCGCATTCATGGCGTCATCGAAGGATGGGGAAATAATCATAATGGCAGGACGAATGGTATGGCGGCGCCCCGCGCCGAGTCGGAAACGACCTTGTTTTCGGATGTCTATCAACGATTTCAAATTAATCCTGAAACCATTAGCATGGTTGAGGCGAATGCAACGGGAACTCCGCTAGGAGACGCCATAGAGTTCGAGGCCTTGACCGCTGCCTTTCGAAAATTTACACGGGAACGACAGTATTGTTCGCTAGGCAGCGTCGAAAATAATATCGGGCATGCAT
>WLWD01005149.1_pt1 | contig 13277 bp, 5 predicted proteins | sample 6712731 | NCBI WGS metagenome assembly WLWD01 (sample SAMN12718690, study PRJNA576275) | sponge metagenome | isolation source: marine sponge | host: Mycale hentscheli | place: New Zealand: South Island, Marlborough, Capsize Point | collected 2014-11-01
TCCCTTTACAGTGTATGCGAAATTTTAAAACTGGACCTTATTTTCAGTAGCTTCAGTGTTAGAAGTCAAAATCATTCATATAAAAATAGTATAGTCTTTAGGCTCGCTCGCCATTTGTGCTCAAGCACATCACTAGTTACGTAAGTTAGGTAAAGCGTTCACAGTTCCAGTATTTTTCAATTAACGAGCGCGGAGAATCCTGCTGCACTGCCTTACCCAACTTTGTTTCAACCAAAACGTTTACAGCTACTCTCTTCTTGAAACAATTGTGAAGTCTTTGTCAAGCTGCGGTTCTGTGCCACTTTATTCAGGTAATTATGTTAGTTTAGTCTGGGATCAGAGACTTTAGATTCTCTGATGCTAACTGAGAATAGAAAGGGTTACACTGTGCACTACAGTTAGATGTAATTTCTGTCCTATTTTTCTGTAAAAAGAGTCTGCTCGCTCGCCATGCATTTGCGCTATTCGAGCGCACCACTAGTTTATTCAGCGAAGCGAGCGAAGCCAGCGGAGCCGACTCTCTAATGAGTTCGCGATATATTTAAGTCTAGAAATTGTTTTTGTTCTTGCGTGGGCGTACGTGTGTACCCTTTCTCCTACGCGCTTGCGCGGGCCGGGTAACCTTCTTAGCAACATTTTGTTTTGTTTACCCGCTGTACGAAGTAGCGATGCCCAGTAGACAAAACGTTCCCTTTATCCTACGCGCTTGCGCGGGCCGGGTAACCTTCTTAGCAACATTTTGTTTTGTTTACCCGCCGTACGAAGTAGCGATGCCCAGCAGACAAAACGTTAGAAACGCTCGGTCAAGAGCTTTGAGGGCGTTAGGAACTCCAGAAGAAAAAATAGCAAGGAGAGAGATAAGAAATGAAAAGGACAGGGCAAGGAGGAGGAGAGCTAAAACGAAACAGAAACAGGTAGCAAAGTAAAGAATCTTTCTTTTTGAAAAGTCATTAAATGTTCCTAATTTATTTATTAGACTATTCCTGAGGATTACTGTACCAATCAACTTCATACAGCTGTAGACTCAACTACTTTTGAAGACACTGAAAATGCAGCCACACCATCTGAACAAGAAGCTAATATCCCCACTACTTTTTGTACTGCAAGAGGAAGGAAAAGACATCTATCAGAGGACATCCATTCTCATATACACCCAAAGCAGCAAAAAAAGTTGCAGAAAATATAACTCAAACAATTTCGATACCGCAAAGCCTTTAAGCTCATCAGCAACGAATGCAAGAGGTAAATATAAAATAAACTAGTGATGTGCTTGAGCACAAATGGCGAGCGAGCCTAAAGACTATACTATTTTTATATGAATGATTTTGACTTCTAAAACTGAAGCTACTGAAAATAAGGTCTAGTTTTTAAATTTCGCATACACTGTAAAGGGATTTTAGTGCCATAGTAACAACTCTCTGCAACTGCTTGAATTGAAGTAAAAAAACAACAACAAAACAATACACGTTATTTAAAAGTTTTCTTTGTGATATTCTTTAGCTAAGTAGTGGTTGTAACACACAATGCTTTGACACAACTGGACATGTACCTACACAGACTTACCTTCGTGGTTAATCTAGTGGACAATGCATTTTCAAGTAAATACTGTTGCGCACGGCTTATAACCATGACAAAGAGCGCATTTACTTACCACCGTCACAAACTCGAATAGAAATGGAAGTCCCTTAAGTTTTCAAGTTTGAACTGCACCCGCAAAAGAATTCAAAATGGTAAACAATTCAATTTCTAGGGTGATACGGGTAATGATCGATAAACCAGAGGATTCTGTTTAGTGCAATTTGGGACCGGGTCGACCACATTACTAACACAAAAACGCGAGGGTCAAAGTACCAAATGACATACGTACGTCCAAACATATATACAAATAAATAAATAAATAAATAAACATCCCCGATTTTCGATTGTGTTACCCCTGTAAGTGTCTCGCTCGCTACGCTCGCTCGCCAAATATATACTTCAATAAGTTAATACGAGACATATTTTCGTTTAGGAAACCATTATGCAGAGAGCAACGTCTACAACTAATGTCACAAAAACAGCAAGTCACACATTTGTTTGAAAGTGATAGTGAAAGACATCACAGGCTCCACTGTTTGTCCACTAACCAACTGTTGAGAACAGCAAATGAATCTTCATTACAAAATTCCTCTAGATTAGAGCAGTTGTCAACTAACCAACAGCAGAGATTGGCTGATGAAACACCACTTCAACGGGAGACTAGATTGTCTCAAGTTAGGGGGAACAGGTCAAGACAACATCCCCAGGTTCCATTGCACCATATTATTCCAGCATTTGATGATCCTCAAGTTCACACAGCAATGCGTAATTTTCATGCTAAAATCTCATCGATTACTATCCCAGTCTGCATAACGTGTATGGAGGAGCTTCCAGGCACCGAAATGAAATTCAAGTCATTGGAATGTTGTCGATGTAGTCGGGATAAACATATCCCTAAGCTCTATTCAGCTCAAAATAACATGCATCCTGGAAACATTCCTCCACTTGCAGGTTAAATTTAATGTAAAACTATAAAAATTAACCTAACTCTATTATCAAACTATGTAGTCTAAGATCTACATCCATTTAACATACTCTGCTCTCCCTCTGAATATGTTATAGTACCCAAACAAACTCTTTTATTTTTATTTTTTTTATTAAACCACAAAGTTTACATCAGCTATAACTGTAATGATGTATGACATTTTTAATTAAATAGCTGTATATTCTGTCTAAAACACCAGCCAATAACTTTGATGGTAAAATAATTCATTATTCTTATATTATCACAAATAATATAACATTTTAACTTTATTATATAAAGCAATACCATGTAGCTGATTACGAATTACATTAACAAAATAAATAATAAAACAATTCATTACTCTTGTTTTACCACAAAAAGTATAACATTTAAACTTTATTATACATAGCCTAAATTTTATAACCTTCATCATACAGTGGTATAGAATAGAAGCACCAATGAATCTAAATGAAACAACAGACAGACATAACATTAACAACATCAAAATAAATAACTGTATCTATAGCTGCAATTACAGGGAACATGCATCGCTCGCTTCACTATTTTGCGCTATTCGAGCGCACCACTAGTTTGTATATATGTTTGGACGTACGTATGTCATTTTGTATTTTGACCCTCGCGTTTTTGTGTTAGTTACGTGGTCGACCCCTTCCCAAATTGCACTAAACAGAATCCTCTGGTTTATCGATCAGTACCCGCATCACCCTAGAAATTGAATTGTTTACCGTTTTGAATTCTTTTGCGGGTGCAGTTAAAACTTGAAAACTTAAGGGACTTCCATTTCTATTCGAGTTAGTGGCGGTGGTAAGTCAATGCGCTCTTTGTCATGGTTATACGCCGTGCGCAACAGTATTTACTTGAAAATACATTGTCCACTAGACTACCACGAAGTCTGTGTAGGTGCATGTCCAGTTGTGTCAAAGCATTGTGTGTTACAACCACTACTTAGCTAAAGAATATCACAAAGAAAACGTTTAAAAAAAGTGTATTGTTTTATTGTTGTTTTTTCCCTTCAATTCAAGCAGTTGCAAAGAGTTGTTACTATGGCACTGAAATCCCTTTACGGTGTATGCTAAATTTTAAAACTGGACCTTATTTTCAGTAGCTTCAGTGTTAGAAGTCAAAATCATTCATATAAAAATAGTATAGTCTTTAGGCTCGCTCGCCATTTGTGCTCAAGCACATGACTAGTTTATTTGTATATACATATGTATGGACGTATGTATGTCATTTTGTACTTTGACCCTCGCATTTTTGTGTTAGTTATGTAGTCGACCCCGTCCCAAATTGCACTAAACTGAATCCTCTGGTTTAGCGATTAGTACCCGTATCACCCTAGAAATTGAATTGTTTACCGTTTTGAATTCTTTTGCGGGTGCAGTTCAAACTTGACAACTTAAGGGACTTCCATTTCTATTCGAGTTAGTGGCGGTGGTAAGTCAATGCGCTCTTTGCCAGTTTATATTAGCCGTGCGCAACAGTATTTTACTTTGAAAATACATTGTCCACTATAACTACTGGGCGAAGGTAAGTCTTGTAGGTGCAATTCCCGTTGGTGTCAAACATCAGTTGTGTGTTTTACGAACCACTACTTAGCTAAGAAATCTAAAAGAAAACCTTTTAATAACGTGTATTGTTTGTTATGTTTTTTTCTTTCCAAGCGTTGGCAGAGAGTTGTTTACTATGGCACTGAACTCCCTTTACCTTAACAAAAAAAAATTTTACCCTTATGCTAAATTTAAAACCTGAAGCCTTAATGTTCAGTATCTTCTGTTAGAAAATAAAATCATTCATATAAATAATAAGTATAGTCATTTTAGGCTCGCTTCCGCCATTTGTGCTCATCACATCACAGTTTGGCGAGCGAGCGTAGCGAGCGAGACAGTATTAGGGGTGGATAATGCAAAATCGGGTATATGTTATATATATGTATGTATGTATGGATGGTACGTATGCTCTTTTAACGCGCGCGCTTCTAATTACGTAAGTTAGGTAAAGCGTTCACGGTTCCAGAATTTTCAATTAACGAGCGCGGAGAATCATACTGCACAGCCTTACGCAAATTTGTTTCAACAAAAAAGTTTACAGCTACTCTCTTCTTGAAACAATTGTGAAGTCTTTGTCAAGCTGCGCTTCTTTGCCACTGCTTTCGAAGTTTATTCAGGTAATTCTGTTAGTTTAGTCTGGGATCAGAGACTTTAGATTCTCTGATGCTAACTGAGAATGGAAAGGGTTACACTGTGCACTACAGTTAGATGTAATTTCTGTCCTATTTTTCTGTAAAAAGAGTCTGCTCGCTCGCCATGCATTTGCGCTATTCGAGCGCACCACTAGTTCAGCGAAGCGAGCGAAGCGAGCGGAGCTGACTCTCTAATGAGTTCGCGATATATATATATATTTAGGTCTAGAAATTGTTTTTGTTCTTGCGTGGGCGTACGTGTGTACCCTTTCTCCTACGCGCTTGCGCGTGCCGGGTAACCTTCTTAGCAACATTTTGTTTTATTTACCCGCTGTACGAAGTAGCGATGCCCAGTAGACAAAACGTTCCCTTTATCCTACGCGCTTGCGCGGGCCGGGTAACCTTCTTAGCAACATTTTGTTTTGTTTACCCGCCCTACGAAGTAGCGATGCCCAGTAGACAAAACGTTAGAAACGCTCGGTCAAGAGCTTTGAGGGCGTTAGGAACTCCAGAAGAAAAAATAGTAAGGAGAGAGATAAGAAATGAAAAGGACAGGGCAAGGAGGAGGAGAGCTAAAACGAAACATAAACAGGTAGCAAAGTAAAGAATCTTTCTTTTTGAAAAGCCATTAAATGTTCCTAATTTATTTATTAGACTATTCCTGAGGATTACTGTACCAATCAACTTTATACAGCTGTAGACTCAACTACTCTTGAAGACACTGAAAATGCAGCCACACCATCTGAACAAGAAGCTAATATCCCCACTACTTTTTGTACTGCAAGAGGAAGGAAAAGACATCTATCAGAGGACATCCATTCTCATATACACCCAAAGCAGCAAAAAAAGTTGCAGAAAATATAACTCAAACAATTTCGATACGCAAAGCCGTTCAGCTTATCAGCAACGAATGCAAGAGGTAAATATAAAATAAAATATATACTTCAATAAGTTAATACGAGACATATTTTCGTTTAGGAAACCATTATGCAGAGAGCAACGTCTACAACTAATGTCACAAAAACAGCAAGTCACACATTTGTTTGAAAGTGATAGTGAAAGAGATCACAGGCTCCACTGTTTGTCCACTAACCAACTGTTGAGAACAGCAAATGAATCTTCATTACAAAATTCCTCTAGATTAGAGCAGTTGTCAACTAACAAACAGCAGAGATTGGCTGATGAAACACCACTTCAACGGGAGACTAGATTGTCTCAAGTTAGGGGGAACAGGTCAAGACAACATCCCCAGGTTCCTATATATGTAGTATGAACATACGTATGTCATTTTGTACTTTGACCCTCGCGTTTTTGTGTTAGTTTGGTTGTCGACCCTATCCCAAATTGCACTAAACAGAATCCTCTGGTTTATCGATCAGTACCCGTATCACCCTAGAAATTGAATTGTTTACCGTTTTGAATTCTTTTGCGGGTGCAGTTAAAACTTGAAAACTTAAGGGACTTCCATTTCTATTCGAGTTTGTGGCGGTGGTAAGTCAATGCGCTCTTTGTCATGGTTATAAGCCGCGGCAACAGTATTTACTTGAAAATACATTGTGTCCACTAGGCTACCGCTAAGGTAAGTCTGTGTAGGTGCATGTCCAGTTGTGTCAAAACTTTGTGTGTTACAACCACTACTTAGCTAAAGAATATCACAAAGAAAACGTTTAAATAACGTGTATTGTTTTGTTTTGTTTTTTCCCCCTTCAATTCAAGCAGTTGCAGAGAGTTGTTACTATGGGCACTGAAATCCCTTTACCGTGTATGCGAAATTTAAAAACTGGACCTTATTTTCAGTAGGTTCAGTGTTAGAAGTCAAGATCATTCATATAAAAATAGTATAGTCTTTAGACTCGCTCGCCATTTGTGCTCAAGCACATCACTAGTTTATTTGTATATATGTTTGGACGTACGTATGTCATTTTGTACTTTGACCCTCACGTTTTTGTGTTAGTTACGTGGTCGACCCCGTCCCAAATCGCACTAAACAGAATCCTCTGGTTTATCGATCAGTACCCGTATCACCCTAGAAATTGAATTGTTTACCGTTTTGAATTCTTTTGCGGGTGCAGTTCAAACTTGAAAACTTAAGGGACTTCCATTTCTATTTGAGTTAGTGGCGGTGGTAAGTCAATGCGCTCTTTGTCATGGTTATCAGCGTGCGCAACAGTATTTACTTGAAAATACATTGTCACTAGACTACTGCAGAAGGTAAGTCTGTGTAGGTGCATGTCCAGTTGTGTCAAAGCATTGTGTGTTACAACCTAAAGAATATCACAAAGAAAACTTTTAAATAACGTGTATTGTTTTGTTGTTGTTTTTTCCCTTCAATTCAAAGTTGCAGAGAGTAGTTATTATGGCACTGAAATCCCTTTACCTTGTATGCTAAATTTTAAAACTGGACCTTATTTTCAGTAGCTTCAGTGTTAAATCATTCATATAAAAATAGTATAGTCTTTAGGCTCGCTCGCCATTTGTGCTCAAGCACATCACTAGTTTAGCATCCTTAGTTCTACTATAAACTAGGACCATACAAAGGATACATGTAAAAAATATTAAGTTTATATGCAACTAGCAAATTAAACATACTAATCTTAGCTACATTACCTACACCAAGAGAAAGCTCAGGTTAAAGTATTTGGTGACCGAATCACCAGATCTTATTATAATAATGATACAACTAAGTACACAACGCAACATATAAAAAACATTTCCATACAGTCAGTCACTAGTCTCGTAAGAGCTAGCGTACACGCAGTTTTACTCACCGTGAAATAAACTCTAACCTTCTAGCATACGCTTCTCTAGTCTCTTTCTCCCGCCCCAGCAATTTCCATCGGCACAGGAGGCGGGGGCGAGACCCCATACAAAGCGCCCTCAAAGGCGTGCCTATATAATACCGAAAGCTGATCTGTTAACGTTAAGCTGTGTAGTTAATAATAATGATGAAACTATGAACTCAATTGGCATCACCCTGTCAGTAGCTAAAATTCCCTCCAGATTGGAACCTCCTTGCCTCTCCAGATGATGGTAAAAAACCCAGATGGCATGACTTTAGAGCCATGGAGTGCTGGGAGACCAACTAGTGTGGGATACCACCTGTCCAGACACTTTTTGCATTATCTTACAGGAGACAGTCACCAGAGATACATGTTGTGTGGCGGCTTTTTGTTGTTGCTATTATTATTATTATTATTATTATTATTATTATTATTATTATTATTATTATTATTATTATTATTATTATTATTTCCCTATACTTCATTCTTTCAGAAGGCGTCGATTGTGTTATAGCTAGTTACAGTTACTGAAAAAACAACAACAATCTGATAGTTCACTGATCTTTTATGAGGCACTTAACCTATAAATATGAAACGATGAACTCTTTTCTTTCTTGCTGTAGAAGTAGATACAAATTTTATTCAATAAATTAGTCATTATTGATATTAACCAGGTTGAGACATTTGAAACCACTATATAATACTTGATAGTGTTACTAATGTTAGCTATATAATTATTACATTCTTCCTTATAGTTTTTAGTAATTGTTATAGTGTATGTAAGTTTTGGTAAGTCACCTTGAACTCCATAATCACTTCTCCTGCAGATAGACTACACTCAGCTGTGATGCACTTTGTGCTAATAGACACAACTCAAGGCTATTTGCTTCACCAAGACTCCTATAAAAAGTTGGCTGGCAGTCTTATATAGATCATATGTAACGTTCATGGTAGCTTCTTGGCCAGTTCTAAGGAGCCACAGTATAAGGACAGTTTATCATTCATACATCTTATTTCATGGCAGTATTAAATTCCTTGCCAGCATGTATGCTACAACTGAATATTAATTGAGTGGAGTTTGTGTTTCCCCAATGTTTACCGAGGAATCTATAAGGAGTTGATGAACTAGTCAAAACCTATAATGATCCCCTCAAAACATAAGGTAATGTTATTATCACTAGAAGTTCACCTGGATAGCACTTCAGTACTCTTTTTCACATCTGATAAAGTTATAGCAATCACCTTACAGTTATCAAAGTCTCAGTACATAGAAATAAAAATAATGGCATGAAAAAAATTGCTTGATGACTGGATTCAAGAAGAAGTGCACAAATGAAGTGGGATATGATAGAATGCATAGCAACAGGTGTAAATAAACAGGTTAAGCTGGATTGTTCACAGCTTCTTTTCCAGTCATCTTGAGGAGGCAATTCATCCTTCTCTGGAAGATCTGTTGGCAAGATAAAGGGCATACGATTATCCAGTTGAGCAGTAGCCTTTCTCCTCTGCCCTTCCTTTCTTCAGCCCTCTCTCTGCCCCATTCTCCAGCCCTGCTATGCACTATCCCGTTCAACTACTCCTGTACTATGTGGTCACACACCACGTCTACTTGTCTGTTCTAATCATCCTGTCACTCCATCATCTTGGACCATGAGCAGACCTTCGCATCGGCAATCCTTTTAAGTTTCACACATACACAACACACACAGTAAAAGTACAGTTATACCATTTTTTGTCAATTTTAAATTTTTGACATTACAATTATAAATACTCAGAAATGTACTTGATACACTAAAAATCTCTACCTATTAATACACAGAATAAAGGTGACCTTTATTGACACCACCTATCACAAAGTTCAATTGAAACCAAGCAAGGTTATTGGCGAGCGAGACACTTACAGGGGTAACACAATTGAAAATCGGGGATGTTTGTTATAGTTATAAACCAAAATTGAGGTTTGTATGCGATTTATAAACTCCGAGACACGAGGGCGCAGCCCGAGTGGCGAGGATTTATAAATCGAAATACAAACCTAATGATTTTGGTTTATAACTATTTTATAGCCAGAACATAAACAACGAGCAAAGTATAGCTTTAGCTATCTTAGTAATTGTATTAAAGTACCCAAACTCTTCATTATTCCATTTTGCTTTGATCTGCCTTCTACCATAATTATGGTTGCTAAGAACTATATCAGACTTTTCCCCGCTAATACATTTTCTTACGAGCATACCAGACTGTATCAGATTTATAGTTCTTAACGACAAGCGCGGTCGCTCGGGTAACGGGCTATAAGTGTATTTATATGTATGGACGTACGTATGTCATTTTATAGTTTGACCCTCAGTATTTTTGTGTTCGCTCGGCGTTCGACCCCGTCCCAAACTTCACTAAACAGAATCCTCCGGTTTTGCGACCATTACCCGTGTCACCTTAGAAATTGAATTGTTTACGGCTTTGAATTGTTTTGCGGGTGCAGTTAAAACTCAAAATCTTATGGGAGCTCCATTTCTATTCGAGTTAGTGGGGGTGGTAAGTTAATGCGCTATTTGTCACAGTTATAAGCCCTACTCAACAGCATTTACTTGACAATTCATTGTCCACTAGACGAACCACGAAGGTAAGTCTTGCGTAGGTATGTTCAGTTGTGTGAAAGTATTGTGCGTTACAACTACAATTAAGAACATCACAAAGAAAATTTTAAATAACGTGACTTGATTTTGTTGCTTCTTTTTCAATTCAAACAGTTCCGGGGAGCGGTTACTATGGCATTGAATCCCCTTTACCGCATACGTAATTAAAAAACTCGACTTTATTTTAGTAGCTTGAGTATTAGTTGTTAAAATCAATCATTTAGCAATAGTGTAGTTTTAGGCTCGCTCGCCATTTTTGTGCTCAAGCACACCACTAGTTATTTAACTATGGGAAGAAGTCAGTGTGCTACAATATATTACAGAGTGTGAAATCATTATTGGCGAGCGAGACAGTATTAGGGGTGGATAATGCAAAATCGGGTATATGTTATAATGTATATATGTATGTGGGATGGTACGTATGCCCTTTAAACGCGCGCGCGGGCAACTTTATTCTCAAAAAAACACGGCTTTTTAGGCTTGACCCCAGTTTATTCTGAAACTACAGCATTAAGCAAGCCTTACTTTATACTTAAGCTCCAAAGTGTGAGAAAATTCCTGCGAAAATGCTTGCTTTTCAAGAAACAAAAAGTTGATTCGACCGGTAACTTTGGCATTGAAGACCCTTTTCCAGACTTAATTTCAAAACTTCGCCGTTTTATGGGGGGATACAGAGTGCCGGTTGTTGGTTGTCAAGAGCCGTTGGTAGTCAGAATGCCGTAGTATTAATGCTAAGGAAGCTACCACTTCTCGAGGGAAGCTGAGGTAAGTACGTAATTCCATATTTGTTAGCTAAATATGCAAAATTAACTCTGGCCTTTCTTTTTTTGTAGCTAAGAGCTTGTCAACAGTGACTGATAAATTCAAATAGTCAGATTGGCTCAAATTTGGTACTACAAAAGTTACCACTGCTCAAGAAAATGAGCTAAAGTAATTTTGTATTTGTGTGCTAAAATTGATTGTCTTTTGTTTTTGTAGGTGAGAGCTTGTTGTCAAGAATTCAAGGTAATTCAGATGGTCAAAGTAACTTCAATTTGATACTACAGGAGTTATCAATACTCAAGAATGATGTAAGTAGTAATTCCATATTTGTTGGCTAAAATTACAAATAATAACACTGGTTTATTTTTTATCGTAGCTGAGAGCTTGTTCAAGAAATACTGGTGATTGAGATTATCAGAATGGTTGATGTTTGATACTACAAAAGTTACCATTAATCAGGTAAGAGAGTGATTTTGTATTTGTTTGCTGAAATCAAATGTCATAACTGCTATATTATAGTGTTTGCATGAAGTAAGCTAAAAATAGTAACATTTTATGTTACTTAACCATCAGGCTCGCTCGCCATTTGTGCTCAAGCACACCACTAGTTTATTGGCGAGCGAAGCGAGCGAGACACTATCAGGGGTAACTCAATCGAGATTTCGCTATATTTATTTATTTATTTATCTGTTTATGGGGTACGTGAGACCTCTGTTTTCGCCCGCGCTTTTAATTACGTAAGTTAGGTAAAGCGTTCACGGTTCCAGTATTTTTCAATTAACGAGCTCTGAGAATCCTTAGTGGCGGTGGTAAGTCAATGCGCTCTTTGTCATGGCTATAAGCCTTGCGCAACAGTATTTACTTGAAAATACATTGTCCACTGGACTACTGCGAAGGTAAGTCTGTGTAGGTTCATGTCCAGTTGTGTCAAAGCATTGTGTGTTACAACCACTACTTAGCTAAAGAATATCACAAAGAAAACTTTTAAATAACGTGTATTGTTTTGTTGTTGTTTTTTTCCTTCAATTCAAGCAGTTGCAGAGAGTTAGTTGTTACTATGGCACTGAAATCCCTTTACCCTGTATGCTAAATAAACAAACTGGACCTTATTTTCAGTAGCTTAAGTGTTAGAAGTCAAAATCATTCATATAAAAATATTATAGTCTTTAGGCTCGCTCGCCATTTGTGCTCAAGCACATCACTAGTTCAGCGAAGCGAGCGAAGCGAGCGGAGCTGACTCTCTAATGAGTTCGCGATATATATATATATTTAGGTCTAGAAATTGTTTTTGTTCTTGCGTGGGCGTACGTGTGTACCCTTTCTCCTACGCGCTTGCGCGGGCGGGGTAACCTTCTTAGCAACATTTTGTTTTGTTTACCCGCCGTCGAAGTAGCGATGCCCAGTAGATAAAACTTTCCCTTTCTCCTACGCGCTTGCGCGGGCCGGGTAACCATCTTAGCAACATTTTGTTTTGTTTACCCGCCGTACGAAGTAGCTATGCCCAGTAGACAAAACATTAGAAACGCTCGGTCAAGAGCTTTGAGGGCGTTAGAAACTCCAGAAGAAAAATTAGTAAGGAGAGAGATAAGAAATGAAAAAGACAGGGCAAGGAGGAGGAGAGCTAAAACTAAACAGAAACAGGTAGCAAAGTAAAGAATCTTTCTTTTTGAAAAGCCATTAAATGTTCCTAATTTATTTATTAGACTATTCCTGAGGATTACGGTACCAGGAGCCTTCATCATAGAAAAAAGCTTCCACTATTGTTTTCTCACTTTGACAGTATTTTGTAGCCACACCAAGCATGCATGGAATAGCTGCAGTTACAGGGAACATGCATTGCTCGCTTCACTATTTTGCGCTATTCGAGCGCGCCACTAGTTTATTTATTTGTATATGTTTGGACGTACGTATGTCATTTTGTACTTTGACCCTCGCGTTTTTGTGTTAGTTAGGTGGTCGACCCCGTCCCATATTGCACTAAACAGAATCCTCTGGTTTATCGATCAGTACCCGTATCACCCTAGAAATTGAATTGTTTACCGTTTTGAATTCTTTTGCGGGTGCAGTTCAAACTTGACAACTTAAGGGACTTCCATTTTATTCGAGTTAGTGGCGGTGGTAAGTCAATGCGCTCTTTGTCATGGTTATAAGCCGTGCGCACAGTATTTACCTGAAAATACATTGTCCACTAGACTACTGCGAAGGTAAGTCTGTGTAGGTGCATGTCCAGCTGTGTCAAAGCATTGTGTGTTACAACCACTACTTAGCTAAAGAATATCACAAAGAAAACTTTTAAATAACGTGTATTGTTTTGTTATTGTTGTTTTTTCCTTCAATTCAAGCAGTTGCAGAGAGTT
>WLWD01004628.1_pt1 | contig 13271 bp, 12 predicted proteins | sample 6712731 | NCBI WGS metagenome assembly WLWD01 (sample SAMN12718690, study PRJNA576275) | sponge metagenome | isolation source: marine sponge | host: Mycale hentscheli | place: New Zealand: South Island, Marlborough, Capsize Point | collected 2014-11-01
TTTCAATTTCCACAAAAGAGCAACTGCTCCTTTATGAAAAGCTCCATCAGTTTGACACAATTCCGATGAAACACGTTCAATACAATTCATCTTGTCCAAGTAATAATCATATACACGATCAATTTCGGAAGATAATAAATCAATTTCTTCCTCAGCCCGCATCCATGTCAGGTACAAGTTTATAGTTTCTCTCCTCTCATCTTCATGACAAAAAACTGGTGAAGTGGCCAAGACCGTCTGAACTTTTGACACATCCACTATATCTTCAAATGTTACAAACGCTTCACCATCAAAAGCTCGGCAAGCATTATATTCTGCAAGGAGCGCCTTCACTTTTTTGGTTTCCTTGGTAATTTGTGTAGACAGTTTCTTTGCGATTTTCTGTCCATCTAAGAGAATACAAAACAAGAACCATAATAGTTTGCATGCAGTTGTAGTTTACATGATTTAACTCTCTCTCTCTCCGCGTGTGTGTGTGTGTAAGTTCCTAGCCTGGTTCTAGGAGCTTCGTTTGCTCATAGTGCCTGCTAAGTGCGAAGACATTAAGTCTTGCGTGGCCACACCCTCTCTTCCGGCAAGCGGGAGAGGGTCTGGTGTACTGATAGGTACATGTAATTTGTTTTTGTGCAACCAGCAGGTGGTCAATTAATAGAAATTTCAGTGGAGCATATTATAGCAAGACTCTAACTAGCTTACAGGAGGTCACAACGAGACACAGCACTACCCTTGAGCAAGTGCACATAAACATTGTGCACTTACCACCTTCAAGTTTACACTAGCTAACCCTGCAGTGTATTGTTGCAGTTATCCCAAATATTTTGGGATGGTAAAATGAGATCGTGCTTGCGTGAAGAGACACACGCATGCACACACACACGCATGCACACACACACGCACACACACACGCACACACACATGTACACACACATGCACACACACACACACATGTACACATACGCATGCATAGGGTGTGGCCACATGAGACTACACTGGCATCCTGGTTCTGCCAGGAGCACGTGACAGCCTCATGGGCAGCAATATAATTTATATTTTTCTGATGGGGCTGGTAGCAGGCAGATGGAAAATATGGTGGAAAATTGCCTTAGTGGGGCGACCTCAGATTTTAAGACTGAGACACAACCACCACACACACACACACGCACGCACACACACACACACACGCACACACGCACACACACATGCACACACACACGCACACACACATGTACACACACATGCACACACACACACATGTACACATGCACACACGCATGCATAGGGTGTGGCCACATGAGATTACACTGGCATCCTGGTTCTGCCAGGAGCACGTGACAGCCTCATGGGCAGCAATATAATTTATATTTTTTTGATGTGTGTGTGTGTGTGCATGTGTGTGTGCGTGTGTGTGTGCGTGCGTGTGTGTGTGTGTGTGTGTGTGGTGGTTGTGTCTCAGTCTTAAAATCTGAGGTCGCCCCACTAAGGCAATTTTCCACCATATTTTCCATCTGCCTTCTACCAGCCCCATCAGTCTACCCAGCTGTAACTGGGGACCTGGCATTTGCTGGGGTGCTAATTCAAGCCCTTTTCTCATGAAACAGCAATGATCCAGGTAAAATTTTGGGTACTCTCACCACTTGCCAGGGTTTCCCCCAAAGTGCACTAGCGCCATGCTAATCAGCACTTTTTTTTTTAACCTTTTCCTTTTTTTCTTCTGGCTTGCACTAATGACATGGTGCTCAGTAGCAACTGGATTTTTTTAAATTTTTCTTTCTGTTTCTCTTTTTTCTTTTCTTTCTTCTCTTTTTCTTTCTTTTTATTTTCCCCCTTTTGACATACACTATGCCATGGTGCTCAGTAGTAGCTAATTTTTTTTTGGTGGCGTCATCATGGATCTGAGGCACTATTTCAAAGTAAATGGTGAGAGTAGTGGAAGTGAGGCTGCAGGGAATGAAATTGAAAGTAGAGCAGAAGAAGTGCTAGCAAAAGAACAGGCCCCTCACAGCAAGCAGGTTTCCCCCAGAACAATAAAACAGAGCAGCACAATAAACCACACTCTAGACCACACCCTCTTTTAGAGACCACACCCAGGCCCTTCCCATATTAATGTATAGTTGTGAGTACAATTATGTCTCTTACACAAGCTACAAACATTTCCTGAGCTTTGCTTGGACGGTTCACAGTGCCTACTTGGTACACCTCTGCCAGGTGCATGTGACCGTTTAGCAGCAACAAGAGAATTTACATTACCATTGGTGTGTGTGTATGTGTGTGTGTGTGGTGTGTGGTGGGGGGGGGGAGGTGGATTAGTTATATCCCACCTGTATGAATTAAAACCATGGTAAGTTTGTACATTTTAACTGCACCAGCAAAAGAGAATTCAAAGCAGTAAACAATTCAATTTCAGTGGATACGAGTAAAGACTGATAAACCAAAGTATTCAATTTAGTGGAGAACAGGGTCGGCTATCTAGCAAACATGAAAATGTGAGGGTCAAAGTACAAATTGACATACGTATATGTCCACACATATACACAAACTATTATCCCCAATTCTTGATTTGTCACTAATGTGTCTCTCTCGCTACGTTCACTCATCAACAATATACCAGTACTAGCTAAAGTTTTGACTTCTTTTAATCATAAAGTGCTTACCTGCATACTTAGACTTCAGTCTCAATAGAAATTGTCTTCTGCTGGATGCTGCCCAAATAAGTTCTGCTAGCTCTCTTTCTTTCTGCTTTGAAAAGAATGACTGAACCTCCTTATATTCACTACAAGATGGTGACCATCGAGAAGTAATGCCATGTGCTTGCTCCTTCACTTGGAGAGCCTCATGCAATCTAGTACAATCAATGACACAAACAACACCAGTCATAGCATGAATTCTAATACATGCACAATATGCAAATGATAAAACTAACATTTGGCAACAACTTTGAGTAATAACACAACTAAAATGTGGCAAGTTATCAGAGGCGGATCCACAATTATGTTTTAGACATGAAAAGAATCGACAATAGTTGTCCCCCCACCACCCTAAATCCACCCATGCTTGGTATCCAGGTCAACATGAAAGTTTGAAAGCTGCACCAGTCCGGTAACTACCACCAAAATGGAGGAATGGATACTGCACAGGATTGTGTGTTTAATGTGTCTAAAGGCTATCAGATATGAACAACCATGATGATGATGATGATGACAATGACAATGAAGTCATCATTGGCTTAACAATATTTCAAGATCATGAAGTACCAGTTGAAAGAAAAAATTCCAAATTAATTGATAGTACCTTAAAATTTCATGATAAAAACTGAGCTTGTCTTCTTCAACTTGCTCACCTAGGTCAGTCAATTTGTCCCTACACAAAAGTAATAATAGTTAAATTGAAATTAGAGCAGTTGGAGTTAAACCGCTAAAACTACTATAACCAACCCTAATGCATAATATGACCGCAACATCTGAAAGTAGTCACGCTTCCATGCTGGCAATGGCTCTAAAATAAAGAAAATAGTTGCAATAATCGTAAAAGGATTCTTACACCAGAAGGCATACTTACTAATATTAACAACTTCTTTTGAACCCACAAGCTTCTCAATTGACAACCACTCTTTAATAGTCTGACTGTCTACATTCTTTCCTACAAAATATAATACATAACAACATTTCAAAGAGCTCTAGATTTTACTTTGAAAGTCCTCTTTGGCCAAGTCACGTGTATGATAAGCTTTCCTTAGTCTTCTAAGGAGTTCACTGCCTGTAAAATAGAAAAAAAGTTTGGTCATGACCGGATTTCATGCGAAGTAGAGGGTGGCCAAGCACATACACCACACAGGAGCATAGAAACCACTTCGGTCATAGCCGGACCAATAGTATTAGTCTACAATACACAATAATCATAGCAATAGGCCACATTCCTATTGTTTCATTCATATGGCCTGACCAATGTGGTTCTGCTTGCTACAACACTGCAACACACACACACACACACACACACACACACACACACACACACACACACATACACCCCATGCTTCACACCATCTAAACAATAATACAAATCATGATTTTCCAGTTAACATACACATAGTTTTCTTCTTCTTCAAACCATAATAAATCAAAGAATGAGTCAATACATCTATTCGATGAGACGGCCTCATTTCTTTAGTCATGCGACTAAAGTACCGGAGGTAAGACCAAAGACGCTCCATTACTTCACCGTCACTCAGACCAATGCCTTCACATTTCAATGGTCCAAATTCAATCTGTTGCACACAAAAAATGTAGTAATACATGAAGCTATGTTCTTAACCATGCCCCCCCCCCCCTCCAACACACATACACACAAAACAACAACAACAAAAACAGCCAACACATACAGTAGCTACCATACTTACATAGATACATCTACTGCCAATAACATAACTGTTCATACCATTTTCCTACTAATCCAATATTTGCCCACCTCCTTTATTATATCAAAATTATAATATCCAGAGTGTAACATTTACCTGGCAGGATGCTTTGTGACCATAGCTATGGAAGGATGGGAGGCAGAGATGCACTTGATCCAATAGGTCTGATCGTTCAATATTCTACAGTATTATAGTGGTGCAGTCAAGCTTGCATGATATTCTACTTTTGTAACACAAACCGTTAGGTGTTTCTGAAGGGTACAAGCAATATCGTACATAATGAAAACGTCAGAAGAGGGAAACTTTTCCAACAGCATGTCAACCATGTAAACTGGATATGATAATCTAAGATGTAGTCATACTATAACTCTGAATGAATAAAAACCTATATATGTAAGTTACCTCTCTCCATGCTTCAGATTAAAAAACAATAAAGGAAACTCATGCCGACAAGCTGCTCCAAATACTGCCGTCTCATCTAGTGCCTTGTATCGGTTAGCACTCCGTATCATAGTACCAGCAAGGAAATTACTGCAATCCTGAAAACAAACAAACATACAAACACATGGAATATCTACTTTTTGGGTCTCCTCTCTTACCACATTGACCTTCTTGAGTACAGACTGTGCAGCGACATATTCATCCACACCTTGTTGGTCACAGAAAAATAGATGACCTTGAACTGGCTTTCTGTGGCTAACACCAGCTGACTTCTTCCGCGGAAGACCAAATAATCCATCTAAGGATATGACAACTTTACCATTACCCTGTAGTAGAATAATCATTAAGCTTCAATGCAAATGACAACCACAAGGAATTTTTAATTACCTTAGGACAGGCTGGACATACATTCCCTGAATCAAAATCTTTAGACAAGTAGGACAAGTGCCTTATTTCATGTTTGAAAAAACTGTGTACAAAAATGACTTACTTATATAATCATTTAAATTAAAGTAATGACACTAACGTACCGATATTCTTCAAAAGAATCAATCAGACACGAATAAATATTTCTTCTCTGAAATAAAGCAACAACAACTTATTAATAGATTAGAAATAATCCAGCTGCATACCTTCTTCACAGAGTAAGGACATCTAAAGAACAAAGCATTACAGAAGTCCTTCAGAGACACATGACATTCTAACAGGAGTGCTTCTGCCCAATCCAATAAATCAAAACTAAATGCATATTTTGGGAAGCAGGGAGAAGCAGGCCATAGTCTTGCTCTTGCTAAAGTAACTGGTAGTGGCTCACAATCACAGCAGGTGACTGAAATAGCATGTTCCATGTCTAATAATACACAATGAGATCAGCACATATACAGAGTTACTATATAGTTACAGCAGAACCTCGCTAGTCCCAATCTCACTAATCTGAAACCTTGCTACCCCATACAACTCAGACAGTAACAGAGTTTATTTTAAAACACATGAAAAAACAAATTATTACAAAAAGGCGGGCATGCACATAGAATTACAGCAGTTTCCTCCTGGTAAGGTAAAGAAACGGGCTCTCCAAACACTCTCTAAGTTTCTTAGAAAGAAACAGACAATTTTTAAACAATAAATTCAAAACACAGCATCAATAGGCAAAGATGGAAGGAGTACGAATATTCTTGGTGGCAGAGAAGAAAAAGGGTGATGGCTAACATGGATAGAGGAAATATTTAGTTAAAAGGGGTTGTAAAGAGGTTCGTGGGTCAAAGGAATGTGATGACATCCATTATTATAATAATCAGAATATTTCACTAGTTCGAACATTTCTGGTTCCATACGTTATGGATTAGTGAGGTTCTATTTCACTATTATACCATATTCATCTATGCAGAGTAGATGTGCCGATGAAATGGTGGAACACTCGTGCTGTGGCATCACATTGATGGAACACTCTTTCATCTCACCAATTTCATAGTGATCCTTCTACAATAGATAATAATTATTACTAAGTGACAAATATTTCAGATATCCATCCATCATGACATACCATATCGCCATTATATCAAAATGTTGAGTAGTCTACCATGCACAACTACGACATGCTCATGTTGAGTTGGCATGTAGAAAACACTTACAACCTGTTGAGCTATTCGATCTAATTTCGAACAACAAAATTCTTTTTAACTTTATCAACTGCTTTTACACAGTTCCAAAACATCTAATTGGCATCATGACATACCATATCGCCATTATATCAAAATGTTGAGTAGTCTACCATGCACAACTACGACATGCTCATGTTGAGTTGGCATGTAGAAAACACTTACAACCTGTTTAGGTCTGGCCTACAACACTAACAATAACAAATACCATAAAATAAGGCCAGAACCAAATATTATTAATTCTGTACGGTTAAAAAAAAACAACAAAAAAAAAAAAAAAAAAAAATCTTGGTACTCTCCTCCACTGAGAGTCACAAATAATAACCATCCATATTTGTGGACAGTCTTGTGAACCAGGGAAAGGAGAACGTCTGGTAACTTCCACCAGGTAGATGAGTAACAGTGACCTTCACATAACTGTGGTGGCTTTAATTGGTTATCTCAACATTCTGGGACAATTTCACGAAAACCTGGCAAAAGTTACTAACATTCTACTCCCCATGAGCTCCGCTCATTTATGTGCAGAGAAGGGCTGGTTTAAGATGGAGGAATAACAATAATCAAATATTCAGGTTTATTTAGCCCAATACACTTAGACTAACCTTCCATTCCTTTGGAACATGGAATGCATTTGTGTTCTCATGCCTGTCATTAAAGCACTTCCTGCACAAGAAGGCAACTGGGCCACACTGATCACATAAAATGTCTGCTGACTCTGAGCAAACCACACAAAGCTGACCCTCTGGCATAAAAGCAGATTCTGTGAAACCTGTCAAGAGCTTGCTTCTAATACTTTCCCAGCCCCTAACAGAAGCTTTTCTCTGTAGTTCATGCAGGGTAGGCTCCACAAACTCGGGATCGGTCTGGACTACTGGTTCACCAATTTCACCACCTCCAGTTTCACTGCTGTCTGAAGCATTACTTTCGCCAGAAGCATTACTTTCGCCAACTCCTTTAGGTGCCGAGGTAGTCCCACGGTGAACAAGAACTTTCTTCACACTGCTACTAGTTAGGTGGGTGAGCTTAAGAGGAGGGAGTTTGAACTTCTTGTAGCAAGCCATGACCCACGTGGAAAGAACAACTAAACGAACAACTAAACGAACAAAACTAAACGAAGCCAGCATCAACCCCAGGCAGCAATCTCAAACCCCGCCTCCATTCCCACCCACCCGACAGAAAAAGGTTCCCTTATTTGACGGTAAATACTACGGTTAGGTTCCCGTAATTTATAGTTACCGTTACCGAGCAGGGTTCCTGAACCGGGTGAACCTAAACGGCCATGGCCGTCGTGGCCGTTGCGGTTCCTACGGCCCTGTATAGTCAACGTCAAATAGCTCAAACTTCACAGAAGAGTTAAAGTTTCCATGAAGCTATAACCCACCATTCATCCTTGATTATTAAAGTTTAAAACCACTAGTCATAAATGTTTTTTAATCAAATGTTTCAGCTGTTATTCAGCTAACCATCATCAGTGAAATAAATAGTAACTGCTAGAAATGATGCTATAGCTATGGTAGTGTTATAAATAATATGTTGGGCGATATATTATACTAGCTACACCTCAAGCTATGATGCTCTTATATACCCCAGGAAGTATCCCAGTGTCCCTATTCATAGCATTGTTGCCCTGTTTTGCTATATACCATGACTCCATTATACATCGCTGTTTCCATGATGACCTGTGATCAACCACTTTAGCTTTCTTCCAGTCAATTCCATGATTGTTGTGAACAACATGCTCTGCAACTGTGGAGGTGTAATAAGTAGAGGTCAGAGATCTTTGGTGTTTCATTTTGTGCTCCAGTGTTCTCCCAGACTGTCCTACATAGACTTTGTGGCATGTCCCACACGGTATCTCATAAACCACTCCATTTTTTTTCTTGATGTTCTGGTGTTTTTGTTTTTGGATGTACTAAGATTTGTCTCAAGATAACACGGGGTTTAAAGCATGTTCTTATATTCAAGTGAGAGAGAATTCTTCTAATAGATTCGGACAAGTTCTTCACATATGGTATGACAACTGTTGCATCAGGTGGATCTCTGTCTGATGGCATTATTCCAGTTGGGTAGTGTGGAAACACTCTATTCCATAGTTAGTCGGCTGCTGCAGCTGTGCAGATGGTCCAGACCTGGGAAACTTTCCTGCAGCTCATGCTGGCAGTGTTTCTTGAGGTCTTCTGAAATGGCTTTAGAATAATGGCTGCAGTAAAATTGGGCAAAAAATTTCGGCCACACTGATTTCAATGATTTTAAAAAAGCTAGCAAACCCATTCTGCTGCTGAAGCATTTTGGTGCCATAATTGGACCTTAATCCTATAAGAATTTCTACAAAATATTGATGTATTGCATGATCATACTTGCTTTAATTATAATTGCATTCAGTATTAATAAATTGTCCAAGCCTTTCAGTTGTCTCACATACTACTAAAAGTGTACATAATAAAGAGCACTAGTTAATAATATAAAAGTGTACATAATAAAAGAGCACTAGCTATGAGTTAATACTATAAAAGTGTACATAATAAAGAGCACTAGCTATGAGTTAATACTATAAAAGTGTACATAATAAAGAGCACTAGCTATGAGTTAATATTATAAAAGTGTACATAATATAAGAGCACTAGCTATGAGTTAAAAGTGTACATAATAAAGAGCATTAGCTATGAGTTAATATTATAAAAGTGTACATAATAAAGAGCACTAGCTATGAGTTAATAATATAAAAGTGTACATAATAAAGAGCACTAGCTATGAGTTAATAATATAAAAGTGTACATAATAAAAGAGCACTAGCTATGAGTTAATAATATAAAAGTGTGCATAATAAAGAGCACTAGCTATGAGTTAATAATATAAAAGTGTACATAATAAAAGAGCACTAGCTATGAGCTAATACTATAAAAGTGTACATAATAAAAGAGCACTAGCTATGAGTTAATAATATAAAAGTGTACATAATAAAGAGCACTAGCTATGAGTTAATACTATAAAAGTGTACATAATAAAGAGCACTAGCTATGAGTTAATACTATAAAAGTGTACATAATAAAGAGCATTAGCTATGAGTTAATATTATAAAAGTGTACATAATATAAGAGCACTAGCTATGAGTTAATAATATAAAAGTGTACATAATAAAGAGCACTAGCTATGAGTTAATAATATAAAAGTGTACATAATAAAAGAGCACTAGCTATGAGTTAATAATATAAAAGTGTGCATAATAAAGAGCACTAGCTATGAGTTAATAATATAAAAGTGTACATAATAAAAGAGCACTAGCTATGAGCTAATACTATAAAAGAACTATACAACAATCAGTTATTGTTTGACCGTTGCAATTAATTAGAATTATTTCTTCACACTAAGTTTTACAATATAATCTTGTGCATCCTTCCAACCTCCCTTCACCAAAATGGCCAGAAGTTTAGCATAAGTGGGTGGTATTTCTGTTGTCCTCCATCTGTCCAGAGCTGCTTGCCTACTCACATACAATCTCAATAAATCCCTATCTAGTTTGTTTTTTTTCCTACACTAACATCCTAACCTTTCTAAAACAGGATCATTATAACGTCGAGTTATGTCATCCACATCAGTCATGGAGTCCAATTTAAACAGGTAATACTTTGTTTTCCAGTCAGAAGAGATCTTTTTCGCAATCTTACAAAAATGTTCTCCGGATTGCAATCTTTTAGATAAAGTGCCAGGGTTAGAAGCCTCTATTTTCTTTGCAACGATTTTATATTTCTAAAAATTATCAGATAAATATCATCTATATTAAATCATGTCTCCCCTTGATTATAGAGTAATTTAAAAACATTATTCATATTTTTTTAAATAAAAACTGATGAACATTGCCAACATGTCAAGAGTAAACCATGACTATTTGTACTTGATAAATTCAATGTTTTCTTGTCTTTGTTTGATATCAACCCACAAGTAGAAATGCAACACTAACTCTTTCACTGGTGTAACCTGCCATATGGCAGTTGAACTACTTGTCAGCAGTAAGCCAGATCTTATTGGTGTGGCCATTATAATCACACCCACTAACCACACCCACTCGTTTATTCAAGCAATGAATTTTATTAATAGAAAAGACAAAACAATCGTTTTTTTATTAAATGAACCAATGAGCTTAAGTCTATGCTCTGCGTACCTAATAAAATCAAATGACACTGTGATCATACCAAACAATTCAGTACAAGCCATATTATGTTATTTACTAAGTAAATGATTTTTATAACAATCAGTAGGTTCATTAAAATAAACAATGTTAAACTATAGTTACAGCTATTATGTAGAGTGTATATAATCATATAGCTAATTTAGCTACTTGAACATATAAAGTAAACAACACAAAGACAAAAAACTTTAATAAACTGAACCCTTCATAACAAGAACTTACAAATGCCTGCAATTTATGGCAGTCTTAATTTTATTTTCTTCAAATATGTGTGGCAAATAACTAAATGGGAAGACTCCTAGTAGTGCAAAAATATAGCTAAAGCTTAGCTTTATTACATATATTTTCTATTAACGCTCACTGATATGGTAATGCAGACATTGAACATTCCATATGCTGACACAGCAGTTATGGCTTCATAGTTCAACACTGAGTTGAAAGCTAAGTGATATCAGGCTTTCTGAGGCTGAAAGAGGCGAGGAAGATGGCGAAGAGTTCAATAATGATGTGTATGAGTTTATTAAAGCTACTGCACTTGTAATTGTAAAAAAGTAACATCCCTTGAAGATACTGTACAGCTCCAGATAGAGATTGTTAGACCTTACAATTAGAAAATAAGCCAGGACCAAAGGTTGTCTTTATAGCTAACCAGACATATGTATTTAATAGATCTCAGGAAAATGAGGTATGACAAAGAAACATTAAAATCACATTGTCAACAATTATTTATTCTATGTCAATGTGTGTACCTCAATGTCGTCACGTTCTGTCAAGGATTCTGGAATATTTACTCCATCCTCCATATGCTGCATCTCTGAAAATACACAATCACAAGAAAAGTGTTAAGAAAAGAATGAATTAAGAGAATCATAAAAAAGATAACCAATAATTTCTTCCAAGTATAGCATGCAATATTATAAATAGTTAGTGATATTATGTAAGTAATAATTAACATTTTTAATTTAGTTGATAATGCTATTATTTTAACTCCATAAACTGAGCAGCTTATCTTACAGCTAGTAACTAAAGCTCATAAATTACCAAAAAAAAAATCTATCTAATACCCAGAAAGTATAAGTGAACCATTAATCAGAGGGATATGGTTGAATTACACAAGAAATACCCAGAAATTTACTGGAAGTTCAAGGCTGGCTATTTTACAGTGCAATAGTCCAATAATGTATACACTAAAAGTGATGGAGAAGCAGTCGGTCTTACCCAAGTGCTTTATGTCATTGAACTATTGCAGGTCGTAAAGTTGCCAGAGTGATTAGTGAATTTGAGAATGCAGATCTGCTCTAGAATGAGAGTGAATTTGCTATATACAAGCACATAAAAACACTTTCAAAATTGGGGCTTCCAAATTGGACTCAAGTTTGGAGCAGTCACTAATATGGCCACCCGGTGTTTTTGGCTATACAGCATTTTGTGTTTTGGCCGATCATAATTAATTTTTATCATAATGCTTTAAGACTGATAATAGAATTGTCGTACCTAGAAGGCCATAGCATCAATGATGGGTTGGAGACTAAGGTATGCACCATGAAACACACCTTTGTAGTTGCTGTGGTGGCTACAGTACTAGCACATGGGACATGCACATACCTAGAGAAGTTCAATATTGAAGTGTATATAGAATGGTGCCAGTACATCCCACTACTGGGCATAAAATAGAAGGAAAAATATTATGTAGACAAGGCCCTGCCATTTGGTCTGAGACCAGCGCCGAAGATCTTCACTGCAGTGACAGCTGCCATGCAAGGATTATTGGACCAACAAGGGTTAGAGATGCTGCACTACCTTGATGATCTCATGTTCCGAGAATGGATACAGGGAAGCTCTATCCACTGCTCTATAGGAGGGGGGGGGGGGGGGGGGGGGGGGGGGGGGGGGGGGGTGGGGGGGGGGGGGGGGGGGTGTGGGGGTGGGGGGTGGTGGGGGGGTGGTGGGGGGGGGGTTGGGTGTTTTTGGGGTTGTGGGGGGGGGTGGGGGGTGGGGGGGGTGGTTGGTGGTGTGGTGGTGTTTTGTTGAGGGGGTGGCGTGGGTTGGGGGGTGGTTTGTTGGGGGTTTTTGGGGTTTTTTTTTTTTTTTTTTGGTTTTTTTTTTTTGTGTTGGTTGTTGGTTTTTTTGTTTTATTGGGTTGGGGTTTTTGGTTTGTTGTTTTTGGTGGGGTTTTTTTGTTTGTTGTGTTGTTTGTAGTTAGTGGGATTTTTTTGTTTGTTTTTTGTTTTTGTTTGTTTGTTGTTGTTGTTGTTTTTTTTTTTGTTGTTTTTTTACTGGGGTTTTTTTTTTTTTGGTTTTTTTTTTTTTTTTTTTTTTTTTTTTTTTTTTTTTTTTTTTTTTTTTTTTTTTTTTTTTTTTTTTTTTTTTTTTTTTTTTTTTTTTTTTGTTGTTGTTTTTTTTTTTTGTTTGTTTTTTTTTTTTTTTTTTTTTGTTTTTTTTTTTTTTTTTTTTTTTTTTTTTTTTTTTTTTTTTTTTTTTTTTTTTTTTTTTTTTTTTTTTTTTTTTTTTTTTTTTTTTTTTTTTTTTTTTTTTTTTTTTTTTTTTTTTTTTTTTTTTATTTATTTATTTTTTT
>WLWD01001711.1_pt1 | contig 13268 bp, 5 predicted proteins | sample 6712731 | NCBI WGS metagenome assembly WLWD01 (sample SAMN12718690, study PRJNA576275) | sponge metagenome | isolation source: marine sponge | host: Mycale hentscheli | place: New Zealand: South Island, Marlborough, Capsize Point | collected 2014-11-01
TGTCTCGTGGATGTGGTGGCCTGGTAAATTGTTCTTACATGGCTTCACCTGATCCAGTTCTTTCTTACATGGCTTCACCTGATCCAGTTCTTGCTAAGGCTTCCCTGGATCCACCATCTGCTAAAAGCTTTCTCTAAACCTGCTAATAGCAAATACTCAGATTCTGCAATTACAAATTACTTAAAATCTGGTGTATATCCTGATGGTGTAGACAAAGTTTACAAGTCAGGATTACGAAAGAGATCTAAATTTTTGTTTTAGGAGGTGGTCATTTGCATTATGTAGGAGAGAAGGACAAAAGAACACCAAGGCTGGTTGTACAAAGTGAGCAAGAGCAGCATAGATTGGTCAAGGTCACTCATGATGCCACTCACCTAGGGAGGGACAAAGTATTATCACAACTAAATGAAAAATACTACTGGCCAGCTATGTATAGCCAAGTGTGTGAATATGTAACTATATTTAAGTTTTTATTTAGTTCCTTATTATATTGGAATCAATGTCAACATTCATAATCATGAATTGGCAGCATAAATGACAAGCAATTGAAGTTGCATGACTGCTTATTTTATACTTGTATAGGACCAACTATACATATGGCTTACACTCTGCCAGTTAATTATTTAGTTTGAGTTAGATATGAATTCCTTTTGGAAAATAGCTAAGTGAAGATTTTTAAGTTTGATTAATGTCTGAAAGTGTGAGGAATAATGAATGGATTTTTTACTTACATTGTGATAGTACTTCAGATCAAGACCTGTGATATATGCCAACGACATAATCACAAATTGAAGAAGACAAAATCTAGTTTGCATCCAATTCCTGTAAAACGTGAAGTTTGGAAGTAACTTGGTATGGATTTAATTGGCCCACTTCATCCAACTCCAAGAGGAAATAAATATATCATTACAGTCATTGATTATTATTCGAAATGGGCTGAGGGACACCCCCTTCATGATAAATCTGCAGTCGCTGATTTTCTTTACATGGTTAGAGTGGAATAACTGATGATTTGTGGCACTTTATTTATAACTATTCATTTAGATTACAGTGAGATATATATATTAATTTCCTTATTCATAGCTTTTCTGCCGATTTGGGAGAGAATTTGTTAACAAAACCACAGAAGAATTGTTTAAGAAGAACCACACTAGTCATCGTATCACTACAGCTTATCACCCTCAGGTTAGATTTGTGTAGTAAATTATAAAAGTCCAATGCTTACCCAATTAATTGCTAGTACAGGAAACATTTGTACTTTCTTACAACGTTATTTGTGAAAAAAAAACAACTTTTTTTTATTTAGAGCAAAGGGACCTAGTTTGTTCTGAACCAATTCATAATTCCTAGCTCACTTTCACAGTACTCAGTATGAACCTGCTATGTAATTAATAGTACGACACTAAGAGTGCACTACTGTAGCTCAATTATTCAGTGAATTTAGTGCTGGTTGACTTGGTGTAGAGCTCTGAGGTGCCCTTAATTTAGTCACCTCATTTCAAAAAGTTTTCTTCATAATAACTTTTAAGCATTTATTATAATTTCAGAGTAATGGCTTGACAGAAAGATTGAATCAAACCCTTAGTCGCTCATTGGCAAAACTAGTCAATAAAGATCAAACCAACTGGGATGAGAAGCTGGAAACGGTATTATCCGCGTATCATATGTTCAAGCAAAAATTCACTGGATATTCTCCCTTATTCATGATGTTCCATCGGCAACCGCTATTACCAATTGATTCTGAATTGCTGCAAAAAGTACAGGATGGTGAATCTGACGTGGAGGCTTTTATTGATAACATGATGCTAATTCGTGAAGATGTAAAAGAAGCTGCTTATTTAACAATTGCAAAGTCTCAGAGTGCACAAAAAAAGTATTATGACAGCAGACATTCTACTGAGGTATTTATATTTAATTATTGCTCAATTTTACTATGCTTTACTTATTGTTTAAATACTAGAAGAGCAGCTTTTTAATACTAGTTTATTGCAATTATGGAGGGGGTGTGCTCTAAATCGCTAGTGAATTGGGGGCTCCCGGGAGTCCCCGATTCCCTAGCAATTTAGGGATGGGGGTGCGCGTATCGCTGGGATCCCCATATCGCTCCTACACCGGTAACCATGCTATTCGGGATTGCAGGCCAGATTTTTTAAAAAGTCATTTACAATTGTAGCTACATTGTTTCGTTTACTATCTTTCTCCTATTTTCAGGCTTAGCTTCCGCTAAAATTCGTTTTTAACTTACTGCCCCTTCTAATCATTCCGTCTAATACGGGTAGAGCTTCTGTGGTAAAGAATGATATGTCTCCAACTAGAAACTACTCGAACTGTACGTTTCTAAGGTTAACGCTGCAAGCATGCGCACTTACCCGTACTATTTCACTTAGCTACCACGGTATTTGACTTAGTTTCCACTTAGTTACCAAGGTATTTCAATTAGTTATGCGCTATTTCACTTTCCCAGTGCGATTTCAATTGAACAGCGATCTTTCCCTGTGGTGAGGACGGAGAACAGGTAGGCTGCCACCAGAATTCTGACCAGCACGTTAGACAAACCGGTAAAGAGCTTCCAGGTCCGCTCAAGGTTCTCAGGCCTATCTAGGAGCACCCCAATAGTTACGCTATAATTTGGTAACGGTCTTGACTAAACTATGTACGAGGTCAGAACTGAGAAAATTGTATGATACAAGTGAATATGAATAGGTTTGACGCATGTGTAGTGCGTAGCGAGGTTACGTAACAAGTTTAACTATATTCTAGATGATGCACAGGTGCATAAAAGTTAATGAAATGGCGGGAATAAACTAAGGTACAGGAAATGAACTAAATTACAGGAAATAAAGATAGGGAATACATGCAATATTTGATAATGTTCAGATTATGAGGTGTGTAACAGCACATTCCCATACATTTTTTAATGGGCATTTTATGTGCTGTACTATTAACAAGGAAATATTGCTGCGATTAGGAAGTACAGCCGCCTTCAATAAGTGACAATCATTGTTTCTGCTCCTGAGCAATGCCACAGCACCTGTAACTTAACATTAATAAGGCATTTAAGCACCTGTAACTTAACAAAAATCAAGCATTAAAGCAACCCATTTATCAATTCTAATATTTTTATGCGTAAAATCGTTAACTAGTGGTGTGCTTGAGCACAAATGGCTAGCGAGCCTAAAACTACACTATGACTAATTTTAACTTCTATCATTCAAACTACTAAAAAAAGTCAATTTTTTTAATTACGTATACACGGTAAATGGGATTCAATGCCATAACACAAGACTTACCTTCGTGGTTAGTCTAGTGGACAATGAATTTTCAAGTAAATACTGTTGCGTAGGGCTTATAACTGTGACAAATAGCGTATTAACTTACCACCACCACTCACTCGAATAGAAATGGAGCTCAAGTAAGTTTTTGAGTTGTAACTGCACCAGCAAAAGAATTCAAAGCGGAAACAATTCAATTTCTAGGGTGATACGGGTAATGATCGCTTCACCGGGGGATTCTGTTTAGTGAAGTTTGGGATGAGTGTCAAAGTACAAAATGACATACGTACATCCACACAAACAAACAAATATCCCCGATTTTCAATTGTGTTACCCCTGAGTGTGTCTCGCTAGCTTGCCAACAATGCAATAGTGAGGAGATTATATTATAATACTAGTGATGTGCTTGAGCACAAATGGCGAGCGAGTCTAAATGCTATACTATTTTTATATGAATGATTTTGACTTCTAACACTGAAGCTACTGAAAATAAAGTCGAGTTTTTAAATTACACATATATGGTAAAGCTATTTCAGTACCATAGTAACAAATCGCTGCAACTGTTTGAATTGAAGGGGGGAAATAACAACAAAACAATACACGATATTTAAACGTTTTCTTTAGCTAAGTAGTGGCTGTAAAACACAATGCTTTGACACACCTGGACATACACCTACACGAGATCTACCTTCGCGGTTAGTCTAGTGGACAATGCATTTTCAAGTAAATACTGTTGCGTACGGCTTATAACCATGACAAAGAGCGCATTGACTTACCACCGCCACATAACTCGAATAGAAATGGAAGTCCCGTAATTTTTCACGTTTTAACTGCACTCACAAAAGTCAAAACGGTGTCGGAGGGTGGAGTGTCTCCCCGGGTGGAATGTCCGCTCGGACACTGCGCCCTAGGGTGGTTTGTCCCCGGCCGATTACAATGTCCTACTTCCCTTTACCAGATCCACACGTGTCCTAACTCAACATGGCCACGAACAGCGAGGAATATGAAGCCATATACCAGTTTTTGCGGTGTGGACAATACCCTGACGGCTGCAGCAAGAATGAAAAAAAAGTTCTTAGGCGCAAAGCTAAAGATAATTATAAAGCTGAAAAAGAATCTTTATTTTACCGGCCTCGAGGAGGCCTGGACTGTAAGAAAGTCCCATGTTTTGCTAAAGACAAAACTAGAATTCTTGAAATTTGTCATTCCCTACCCGAAGGTAATTAATAGACTTTAAAGCTTATGCTGAATGCTATATACATGAATTTGTCATTAGAGATTAGCTAAAACTTCTTTCTAAATATTTGTAGGGTGTCTCAACTTGGCAATTGTTGTGCATTGTCATTGCTTCTAGTTGGGTAAACTGTGGATTTAATTGCCTAAGGTTACAACTGATTAATGTAATAATATTGGAATAAAATTACATAGCAGCTTAGTTTTCATTCTTATCCACTAGTATTTCCACTGGAATAAAAGTGGAATTTCCTGCTATAGGAAAGGTTAAGTATAGCTATCTCACAGATAACATGTCCCTCACATTTCCAACTTCAGGACAGATGAGCTGGTGGTAACCATTCCTGGTACTGTATAGCGTACTTTCCTTCACTATTTCCTGAACATATCCTTGACATAAACTGCACTATTTCCTTTACATGCCATATGGTTTGTACTGCATATATCATATTATCACATTTCCTTCATATTTCCTGAATTAAAACTGAACTATTCCTGTACATTCTAGGTAGCTGTCTGTGCGAAAATGTGCAGCTTTCCTTTAGATTTCCTGTACTCAAAAACTGCACTTTTTATGCACCTTTCCTACACAAAGCAACTATGTATTCTTCACACACCTTTCCTGCAGCAATCCTGAAGTTAAACTGCACTTTCTTTTTGTGCAACGGGGAGGGGGGGGCAAGACTGAGCTTTCACTATCTTAGGGGTCATAACTTTTGTACATAATTAAGATAGTAGAGGACTTGTGATTTAATCATTTACAAACTTATCATTCACATTTTAACTTTGCTTTTTTGCTTACGAAAGTTTAAAATATTTCAAGGTGGGACGAAATGCCTTCAAGGGAGGGGAGCGGGCGAGCACCACCCTGGCCCCCCTAAATGAACCCCTGAATACCCACATGCTAAATATATGTCCACATTTTGTTATGAAAGTGGGTATAGTAATTACTGAGTATAAGAATTTCTGAATCACACGAGCATTCAATATTCTTCCGTACTGAACGCTGCACGATGAATGCTCCAATGTGCCAACGTGTAGTTCTTGAAGCAAAACCAATTTAAACCATTTTTACTTTGATGCACATGTCTTCCCCCCACTTTTCCCTCAACTCCCCATCCCCCCTCCCCACTCCAGAAAGAGAAAATAAGATATATGACTTATGAGTCGATTTGATATGATTTTTTTTTGTTTATCCGTTTGTAATTTACAGCATGTGTACACATCTAAATCTGTGTAGCCCCACCCTCAAACACTGACACCCCTCCTTCCCCTTGCCCAATTCCTGTTCCTACGTCCAACACTGAATACATGGAGAAGAACGGCTATAGTTGGGGAGGGGAGGGGGGGAAGAACTCTGTTTAAGAGGGAAATTTTTCAGTTTCCCCCTCCATTTTTCTGTATCAAACTCTGCTACATGAGAGTATTCATACTGATCAACATTTAATCAATCACAGCATGATGTTACAACTCACTGTAATCTAATTCCTATAATTATTAACTTTCAAAAATTCTGAGGAAGGGAGGTTCCATCTTGGGGAGGCGGAGGTTAGGTTTCTATCTACTCTACAGTGTGTATGAAACCCAGACAACTATAAACACATGATTATCAGTCTTTTTTGTTTATGTGTTTGTTTGTTTGTTGTTTTTATTTTGTTATTTTAGATTTAGAGGTCAAGTGAAGTTTCTCTAGGAGAAGATGGCATGATAAGGTTGTTCATTATGAAGTCTACGGAAAATTCCTAGACACTGCACTTTAACTTTGATGACGGATAGCAGAATGTCTGATCATAATGCTGGAGAAAAATATTTGTTGTTTTGTGTGAATTATTAATTTACACATTCATCATGTTTTGTATTATTTTGTATCTTGAAAAAAGAATATTGCACCTTCGTTACATTGTACACTCACCTACTCCTTTAATTCCTGAATTAATTCATGGCGTATTCATCATTCCATATGTTATAGTTTATGTATTCATCTTTCTTAAGGGTGCAGTACCACTTGAAACCGCAGCGCTAAACCGCAGACGGAGGAGTTATGCTATGTATTTATTTCTCGTTGTCTGTTCAATGTATGCTTACTTTGTTGTTGCAGTTGAAACAGACACCAACAGACAGCTCTTATAAAGCAAGTTTCAAAAAAAAGACCGAAGAAACAACGGTACAAACCTTACGGCTATTCAGCGAAATAAAGGGGCGACCGTTGCAGTTACGAAGTCGATTTTTTTTTCCAGCGGTAGCCTAGGGGCTTCCCCACAACATTACAACGCCGTATTTTTGATATTAGTATTTGTTTTCCATTTTTTTAAATATTTTTATATTATTTTTTTGTATCCTATTTAAAAGAAAGAACTCGTTGTAATGTTTTTTAAAATGTGGCTTGTACCCCGTGTACAAAATATGAGTTCATTCAGGCTATCCAGTACTTCTAAATATCGATTTTTAGGTACGAAAGCTAACTATTGATTCGTATTCATTTGATTCTTCAACTCCGCCCCCCAACTCTGAGCGCGCAATTTATTGTGGGCAAAATTCCGGGTGGTGGCGGCTCTAATTAGAACTGGTAAGCAAACACAAAAGAAGAGTTACTGTGTGAGTGAGGCCCGCGGGGAAGCGTACAATACTTCTGGAATGTACTGAAGGGTCCTAGACGATGAAGAAGCGGCGGCGTATTAATGGCGCCTGGAGTCACTCGTTTAGAATAGATATATCACGGCTCACAGCTGCGACTTAGAAGGAAGAATCTGCTTTGGTGTCTTTGGAGAGCTTGATAGAAGGTTGGTGTAGCGGGTAGAAGTTAGAAGCAGTTTCAGTGTGTTAACTTCAACTTCTCAGGAATTTTTGGTGCTATTTTTTTTTCTATCCCTGTTAATGTTGTGACGGATGAATAATATATATATATATTATGATATTTGCACACCATTAAAAGAAAATGTGAATTATTACTTTTATTTACTAATGTTATTTTCTTTCTACAATAATATATATTTATCAATTAGGCTGTTTATTATCAATTATTATTTTATTGATTTATTTAAAATAAGACCTGAATCAAATTTTAGATCATAGTACTTTGTCTAATCTACCTCAACAGGAGAGAAAGGTGCTGTCATGCTCTTCATAGAAATAGATGAGCTCCCATTATGAGAAGGCACAACTCCTTGGTTCTAGGGTACAACTGGCAGGTTCACAACAAAAGAGCAGAAGACATGGCTTCCTTGTTTTCCAGTGGAGAGAATAGTAGACCTTCGGCTCTCCTAAGAAGTCATGCCTCCTGAAGGGAAGAATACTACATCCTGGTTATTTAGAAGAGAGGACATGGCACTCCAGTAGAGAGGTCAATGAGAAGGCACAGCTCCTTGGATCTCCTTGATAGTATTGCATACTTCAGAACCTTTTATTTTGTTCATTTCATATTGTATTTGATTATGGCCCTGCTACTATGGAGTTATGATTTTATAATATTGTTTAGTAATATTTTTTAGAAAGTGAACAAATATTAATTATCTACACTGCTGCTTCTGCCCTACAGTGCTGGTAGTCCTTTGAGGTGAAAGCTCTTTGTGGTAAATTGTTTGGTACAGTTAATTGGTACGTGTTCAAATTGTGCGCGAGTCGCGTACAATAGTCAGTTCGCGGAGAGTAAATTGGATCGAGTTACGGGCGGGTTTTGTGGTATTCTACTGAATCGCTTAATTACCGCAGGTTCCGGTGGTACTGCACCCTTAAAATTGAGACATTGTTAAATGCTAGATATTGAAATGAGAATTTCTGCTAAAGGTCAATAAGAAAGCATCATCAAAAGTATTGTACTTTAGTCATAAGCTTTATGTACAGTATCCTTATGGTGTGTCGAGGTCTGGTGCCAAAAGCCAAAAGTAATGACCTTTGTTTCTTCATGGAACAATGGTAGATTTCAGAATAGGATAAAATTTCCCCTGATATCTTCAAAGAAAAAAACATGCTAAGAAAGCCAGTCAAGTGAAGAAGTGTGCAGAGTATAGATCTAAACTAACTAGTTATAGAAATGTTGGGCACAGTTTGTCCCTCTACCTTGAAATATTCATTACAGAATTTGAAAGGAAAATACTTTTAGCCACCAGTGAAAAGCAACTTAAATTGTTGTGTTGCTGTTACAGTTACAGCAAGGAAATGTAGAAGCAGTCATAGAGTGGGATTTTTTTTTAATTTGCCTGACTTGGGAAGCTCAGGCTGTCGTTATTTGTACTACTAATACATACCGTGGAACCTCTCTACAAAGGGACTCTGAAGAACAACTTGATTCTTAACAACAGCCAGCGTAAATGGAACACAGTGATCTACTACAATAAAAAATAAACTCTGAAAGCAGCCAAACTCTCTACAAGGTTCAAAAGACTTAATCCCAAGCATGGCCTTTGTAGAGAGGTTCCACTGGATATCTAATTGTACACTTAAGACTTATGATAAATCCAAGTAGCGATCACGTACACATGTGTCATACTTCAAAGACACTATCTATAGCTATAGCCACATCAAATGAAGCCTACAATTGAATAATAACCCAAAAAATATCTTCTCTGTTGAGTAACTGGAAAACTATCAATTGACCTTAGTGCAACGTTAGAGTCTGTTATACAGTTTTCACATACAATGTTACAATGGTAGGAATAAAGTCTGGATGTCGTATCAGTAACTTATAGATACCATTATTAAATCACTGCATTGTTTGTATTATCTAGTCTAGTTACACGTCTCAGAATATCTATGTAGCTGTAAAGTTCTAGATTCACTGGTATAGCTAAACCATTCTGATGGAAAACTGACTGGAAAACTTAGTTCACTTTAGTGCAACGTTTAGTGTCTGTTATACAGTTTTCATATACAATGTTACCGTGGTAGGGATAAAGTCTGGATGTCGTATCAGTAATTTATACATTATAAATCACTGCGTTGTTTGTATTATCTATTATCTAGTCCAGTTACAAGATTATGAATTTGTCAAGTCTCAGAGTAGCTACGTAGCTATATGGTTCTAGATCCACTGGTATAGCTAAACCATTCTGATGAAAATAGTTTTGTTCATCATGCCATTGAAGTATACAGATTGTGTATATTATCAGCAGTAACAGCAATATATTTTATTGCATATTATAGTTTAATAGAAGCAATTCATTCTGCAAAATAATGAAGTAGCTATTCCTACTGTAGGTCAGATAGCTATTTGGGGGTGATGTATGCCGCTTTACTCGTCAGAAGATACCTGCAGGCCCGACACCCCTCAATTTAGTGATGGATCAATCCTTTTTTATCGAAAAAACCGTCCTAGCTGTCCTTATACGCTTTAAAACCTGTCCATTCGCACGGTGATGGATTTGTTATCGTTTTTACTTCTCTTGTAACTATAGCAATGGAAAAGTACCGCCCAGCATTAGGCAAAACAACGGTCATCATTTGTTCAGATACATTGCACACGCAGCGCATGTGGAAAGAAATGTGGTGGGAGAAGAGGCTTGACGAGCTACAGTGGTCTGTCATATTGAAGATACTGCGTGAATTAATGCGGCGGTGGTGTAGGGGTGGGATTAATGTGAAATAACTATAATATACTCTACTTTGAATGAGTTGTGCAAGTGTTAGTCGTGTAGGTTTAAACTATTGTAGTTGAAGTTGTTGTACATTAAGGCAGTCAATACTCCAGAGTAACCTTATAAATAATCTGTGGAATATACAATTGAAGCCTATTGTCGAATACTTGTGCTAGCCATTAGTATTTGTAGTAGTCACACGACTGATCAGCGGTGTTGGAAGATGTTTAGTAAAGGGGCACGTTTTCTTGGGGTCGGGGATTTAAAAGTGTTCATGTGAGAAGTTGCCTTGTTAGATTATGCCCCACAATTTTGGTGGCCTAAAGCCCCACCCCCCACCCTCTTCCTACGCCACTGCTGATATCAATCACGGTGGCTTTGCCCCTATAGCCTCCTCTACACACTGTCCAGATTGTGTCACATAATAATTTTAGCTACTACGGGTTATTATGACCATGTGAATAAAACGCTCAGGTTTACTGGACTGACTGGCAAGTTGAAGGTCGTGCCCTAGTTGACTTCAGACAAGCTGGCTCATAACCAACCTGCGAGGAAAGACTTACTGGCAAGTGTTTGTTCTTGACGAAGTCCTCAATATAGATGGAATCAAGCAAGTCTCAAGTTGTGGTGTACATGTCTCATTTGAGTTGAGTGTTCATCATTTTGGTTGAGGTGATTGTTCAAACTATTTTATGATGATGCCCAGGACATACCTGATTTAGGTGATGTTTGTGACCTTCCTATTGTTGCTGTGTGGCTTGCAGGGTGGGGGAGGGGAGAGAATGGACAGGATATGACCTTTGAATGGGACGTGATAGGGGGCTAGTTTCATTAAAAGTCCAGGTGGAGGAGATGGGGTATGAGTGATATGCATCAGTTTTTATTGAACAGGTGAAGGATGTGGACTCCTGTCACATGGTAATAGACACATGTATGAGCTGGTGATGTTTGTGTGTTCTATTGGAACTGTAGTTCTTGGACTTTCTAAGTCTTAGGACAGAGAAATTGTAGGCTGTGGTTTATGCTTTTATCACTTGAGTGATGTCCACCAGTTGTATTACTAATTTCTTTCATGATTAGTTTTCATGTAGCCACAAGATATTTGATGACAGACATTAGGAGCACTCTAGTTCTGCAACATTTACAATAAAGTTGAGTAGCTTCTTATCAAGAAGTGCAACAGTTTTATTATTAATAATAAATAATAATAATATTACTGTTATAACAGAAATTTATTATAGTCAGGGTTTTATCTAGAAAATTTGTTTGGAAAGGGGTGGGAGGAGTTAGTGCATATCCGCCACCCTTAGGCTGCAAGACAAAAAATATTTACAACTAGCAAGTACCCCACCTCATAGTGGCGCTTGACTTATTGCACAGTAAGAATGCAGTAGCATAAGTTATTTTTATTCATTGTTATCATTCTCTACATCAGTTTCCCTCTTCTGCTCTCTTTTTCCTGAACTATCCCAGCTTTTCTTATCCCCAACCTTTCCTTTCTTTCACCTTTCTTCTCGAGTCATGGAGTCCCTTCTATTTCTTTGTCTCTCCTGCTTCTGAATATTTCTGTCCTATCATGATTGTGGACTTGGGCTTTGTTGAAATGTTGCCTTCTTTTTCGCACTTTCCCCTTCCTTCTTGAAACTTATGCCGCCTTTACTCAGTGATTTCACTACGCCGCCTTCTCCTTGTCCATTCAACCCTCTTTTTAGTGTACTATTAATCACTTTCAACTGAATGGGACAACCTATTCAAGGTATCACGATGCTTTACCACCATACTTTATAAGTTCGTGAATTATTCATGAATACACACTATTGATCGTTGTTACTGACACACGAGCATATTATTATATAGATTCTTTGAGTAGTTAGCATGGCATTACTATGAGTTTGAGTGCTGTAATTTTGAGTACTGCCTAACTGCATACTGCACTCAGATACTATTGAACTGTGATAGGTGCTGGATTCGAATGTTGTGCAACTTTACTAGAGTATCATATTTAGATAGTTTCTTCAAAATTTTCACTATGAGGAGGCGCTTGGCCTTAATTACAATGTTGGTATGATTATTTAGTACACATTGATTTTTAAGAAATTCTTGAGAATTTTTTAATTTATTGATTGTTCAGGACTTTATACAACAAGATAAGAAGATCACATGTGTGGTAGACTATGCAATCGAGTAAAAGTGGCTTGCAAGGTTAGGTGGATTCTAAATTAGGAAATATTTTTGAAGGGGAATTATATAATGTATATTATAATATACTAGTATCAAGTACCCCGCCACACAGTGGCGCTTGACGTATTGAAGTTATTTTGCTCAGTTATCATTCTCTACTATTGAGTACGGTTAATTAGTTTTCCTCTCCTGCTCTCTTCATTTTAAACTATCTAAGCTTTTCTTATCCCCCACATTTCCTTTCTTTAGTTCTGTCTTCTTGAGTCATAGAGTCCTTTGTCCAATTATCCTGCTTCTGAATCTCTGTCCTACCATCATGATTGTGGACTTACGCTCCACGAAACTTTTGAAACCTACACTGCCTTCCCTCATCTATTCCACCCACTTTTTAGTAACAATTAATCACTCTTTACTGAATGTGATGACTCTTTACCCATTGAAGTAAGGGTGACACAACTTTCGTGCAGAACTATGACGAGAAAGGAGATGGGCATGATTTAAGCATTTCCCTTCACCTTAAATATTCACTTTTTAACTACACATTTTGCTTACGATATTTTAAGAATATTTCAAGGGGGCGAGTGTCTCCCCTGCCCCCCCACCCTTAATGAACCCCTGTTACTATATAGATATTAGTAAATTTTTCAAAATGTTAATGAACAAGTCCGATCCGAGTTTTTTGTTTTTTTTTGGGGGGGGGGGAAGTTCTCTTGTTGCAGTATTTAAAATTGTGAAGTATTATACTATTTTAACCCACATGGCTGAGAGTGTCTGTTGTTACATATAAAATCTTGTAATAGACTGAAAAACTATGTGACGAATAGTTGATTGTAACTTTGAGCTGACATTTGAAGGTGATTGTATCATTCATGTGAGAATTATTTTGCTTGGAGTAACTGACACGTGCTGTGTGTGTTTACTTGACACATCCTTTTTCTAAACATTCTACTGTGATGCACATGCTTGTATGAGAATGTATATATGCATTGATCAATGTTTCATGCATGATTTT
>WLWD01003075.1_pt1 | contig 13263 bp, 7 predicted proteins | sample 6712731 | NCBI WGS metagenome assembly WLWD01 (sample SAMN12718690, study PRJNA576275) | sponge metagenome | isolation source: marine sponge | host: Mycale hentscheli | place: New Zealand: South Island, Marlborough, Capsize Point | collected 2014-11-01
ATAGCTACTTATGCTTAGATAACAGTACATCCTATTCTCTTTAGAGGCAACAATTTTTTTTAACTATGTTGACAAAGTGCAACAGGAAAATTACGTGTACAATTGAGTCATCATGGCATACTGTAATGACATTAATGGAATAGGATATCATTTCACGAGTTTAGTTTTTTCGCACTAGTTTCAACTTTCTCATTTCAATCAAAGAACTACAAAATTAAGTTTAATGGATTAAAATGCAAAGTTTATTAAAAAAATTTTTTTTTACTACATGCTTGCTGCTTAGTAATGCATTCAAACAGACTATATTTATAATTATATATTATGATATAATTTTTGTAATAATATGACAACATAGAATAACACTATGACAACATAGAATAACACTATGAGTATCAACTTTCAATTTCTTAAATTTGACAAATTCACGCACCCACTCCAGTCTTCCAGAGCCAGGAGAGAGGAACATCTTGATCACCAGTGCTTTACCGTATGTCAACAATGTCCCCCACCTGGGGAACATCATCGGATGTGTGCTCAGTGGAGATGTGTTTGCACGGTAAATCTTGAACATTTTGAAGAAATAGATAATTAATTTAGTGAATGTTTAGATATTGTCGTCTGAGGAATTATCGTACTATATATATCTGCGGCACTGATGAGTACGGGACAGCAACTGAGACCAAAGCCCTTGAAGAAAATACAACTCCGCAGGTACCCAAGATAGAATAGTTCAAACGAGTATTTAGATAGCTATAAGAATACATCGAATAAATTTATTAACATTTTTTTTACTTTTTTAAAAATATCATGTATTTTTTTCAGGAAATATGCCAAAAGTACTTTGAAGTACAAAAGTCCATATATGAGTGGTTTGGCATTGAATTTGAGTATTTTGGAAGGACAAGTACTCCGCAACAAACTGAGTGAGTGATCCAGTTTGAATTTTTTTATTTTATTAATTTTTTTAGTTACAATTTTGAACAGTTCTGAATTCAATTACCCGTGAAAGCCAATAATTTAAAAGAAACTGTCATAGAGATGGGTTTTAAAAACTCCCTGCACTTGTTCATTCTAGGATAGCGCAAGACATCTTCACACGCCTGAATGAACATGGCTTCATCTGTAAAGATACAGTGGACCAATTGCTCTGTGAGAAATGTAACATGTAAGTGAATTAATTAGATAATCAAGGGGCAGCTAAGTTTTAAAAATACTTATACTCAAATATCAAAATATCCAAAAATACTTCACAAAGCAATAGCTTATGGAATAATTCTTGTAGCATCAGAGCTATATTATGAGTCACCATATAAATAGTAAAAATCATGCTCAATGATCTTGTAATGAGTATATTATAGCTAGTGTAATATCCTTCTTAAATTCTAAGCAAAACATTTGGGGGTGGAGCCCCCTCCCAGTGTTTAACATTTTCGCCAATGGAATTGCAACAAAATATATTATTGGACTGTGTCATGTTTTTATCAAAAAACTGACAAATTACCACATTGAGCACTAACTTCTACAGCTCATGAAATGCTTCATCAGCACGTCTAATGCCTAACAATTGACTTTTGTTTGTGAATATCATTTCAAACAATCTATTTCCCATTGCGTGTTTTTAGGTTTTTGGCCGACAGGTTTGTTGAAGGGAATTGCCCCCTGTGCGATTATGAGGTAAAGGGTCTCAGGACTGTTTGTCTGTGTTAGTATTGTGCTGTGCACACATGTGTCGTGGTTAGGATGCAAGAGGGGACCAATGTGACAAATGTGGAAAACTTATCAATGCTACAGAACTGAAGGTTTGTAGTTTCACAGCAAGATATTCTAGTCTTTACAATAATATTACAGAATGCCTATTATTAGAGTTAGAGTAAAATAGAGGACAATTTTTTGTTGTGGAATTGAAATGAGAGCGTTTCATTGCATATATACAATAAATAATTATTTTAGTCAGTAATATTTTACTTAACACTATGAATGAAATTACTAGAACTATTTGTGAATACTTTAAGGGTGCCCGCACACCGCCTACGCAATTTTTTGTTGATGGTTGCTATGCACGATTACTACTATTGTATACTTACAGGGGCTTCTCCACTACAACACAAGGACAAAGTACCTGCCGAAGGAGCCGCTCACTAATTTTAGAGCGAATCTGGAGGAAATATCGGGGCCTGGTTATAAAACTTTGGGACACTTTTTTGGAGCGGTGCGGTAAGTTGGAGCTCCGCAATTTGGTGCACTACTAGCCGAGCCGATACTCTACTGCAAGACAGCGAGTTCTTATCCATTTCAATATTACTTTATGATATATTCGCAATTTTTTCTATTTATAAGATATTGAAAAATTCTCGCTGTAGTGCAGTTCATTTTTTTTGGGTTTACCCGTGTATAAAATTTTTGTGTTGTTCTCATTATTAGATTCCAAGAAAAACTGACCCAAAATTTGGAACTTTAATTCCACTCGCAATTCTTAAGAAATAGCCCCACCCCCATATCTCGTACTGCGAGTACGCGAGCAATTTTTTTTTCAATTAGTTTGTATTGTTTCTAAAATGAGCCCGCCTATATCAAGAGTAAACAAACATCAATACAACAATAACAAGAGAGAGTCTGAAGAGAGAGCAGTTTATTGGAAATAGCCAAAGGTGAAGGTATTACATTTGCCAGCTTGGGAAGTCTTCGCTCCGCAGAAATCGAGCCTGGTGGATCCATCCACTTGAGTTCAGGTGCGCATAGTCCGGAGAACGGCTACTGGTGGAGAGGCAGCCTGGTGCAACTTGCTGCGCGAGCTCAGACGACGTATGGAGAGTTGCTGTAAACAAATATGAGACAACAAGAAGCTAAACTAAAACACCACAACTTCGCAAAGTATACTTCTGCTACTACTGCGCGATTGTTTCTGCTCGCGTATTATCGAATGGTGGGGTATTGGCGGGGAATAAATTAATGTCCGGATCTACAGGCGGTGCGCGTTGCTATGTGCGGGCACCCTTAAACTGTATTAAAATATCACCAGACTTGAAAACCATACTGAACATGGCACTCAGACTTGTGTAATGCTTAATTGCTATCTTGTTCACTGGGATTGCATTCTAATGCACTGCTATTCATTCTATATTGCTCTATAGAATCCTCGATGCAAGGTTTGTTCCAGGTGTCCGATAGTGAAACCTTCCAAGCACTTGTTTCTTGATTTACCCAAGGTATTTCTACTTACATAAGTTAGCGCCAGTTTCGAGTTGTTAATGTGTCCTGTAGCTTCAGTCTGAAGTGACCTCATGGTCCCAGAAGTCATGCAAGGAAGGCAAGTCATGAAGTTGTTTTGAATAGAATAATAGGGGTGGCTTTGACAGTTTCAAACTGGTCAGGTTGAGAAGTGGGTGTGGGTTTATATTTTATTGCATGTGCACTATTGATCTCCAACATGGAAAAAAATATTATGTGGGAGAAAATAAACAATTGAAAAAAGTACATGTGGGTTTAATTAATGAATGCAACAACCCCAGTCTTTAAAAGTGATCTGGCAAAGCTACCTGAAATCTAGTTGATATTCTTCAGCTTTGAGATAGCTATTCAAAAAAATAGATTACACATAGTAGTTTAATTTTAATACAACTTTTACTATGAAATTCATGTCATAATGTCCTAAATTAGTTATCATTATTATGATTATTAGCTAATATATTAAGTTATTGTTGCTCCTTTTTTTTTCTTCCTTTTTTCCCCTTCTATTTTCAGGCAAGTGGACAGCTAATGCTGAGCAGATCACATCATCATGGCTGCGAGATGGCCTGCAGAACAGGTGCATCACCAGAGACCTTAAGTGGGGCACTCCAGTTCCCCTGGAAGGCTATGAGAACAAAGTCTTCTATGTGTGGTTTGATGCACCTATTGGGTAAATAAACAACACCTTATGTGCTATTCAGTTGCAATAGGTTTACTCTGTACTTTGCAGCTACCTGTCTATCACAGCTTGTTACACTGACCAGTGGGAGAAGTGGTGGAAGAACCCCAAGGATGTGCAGCTGTACCAGTTCATGGCCAAGGACAATGTTCCCTTCCACACTGTGGTCTTCCCTTGCTCTCTAATTGGAGCACAGGACAACTACACTCTCCTCAATCACATCAGCTCCACTGGTCAAGATTAGATAAAACCATAACTTAGTGAAATGTGATGAATAAGATGAGATTGGTACAATTGAATAACCTTTTCATTGTTATGGATTTGTCACTATATAGCTTTTTCAATATGTTGAGGGACTTATGTAGTAACTGTATTAAAAGCTTGTATCTTGTGAATGTATTAATAGCAGTAGAAAGGTTAACTCAATTTGCAGTTAACAATTTGTTGTTCAAAAAGTTAAATTTCTATTGGTGTTGGTATCATTGTTTATCCAATCTACAATGACAGAATTAAATTTCCAAGGTCAGAATCCTACTCTGTAAGGTCTATTGCAGTTAACATTGTAGAATTCAAAAGCTGTTGAATTTACATAAAGTGGTATTAATTGCCTGAATCAGCTCATCTTTATGTCTCGGTTTTTTTTTTAGAATATTTAAATTATGAAGATGGAAAGTTTTCCAAAAGTCGTGGAGTGGGTGTATTTGGCAATGATGCCAAAGATACGAATATCCCTGCTGATGTCTTTCGATTTTATTTGCTGTACATTCGACCAGAAGCCCACGACAGTGCATTCAGTTGGGCTGACTTTGTGCTGAAGAACAATACAGAGCTGTTGAACAACCTGGGAAATTTCATCAACAGAGTATTAGTGTTTACCAAAAATAATTTAAATAGGTAAGAAAATCTTTGTAAATTAGTTGCTGTTTTTATATAACATCAAAAGGAATCGTTTCATAGACTTTAATAAACTTTAATTTTAAGCAACAGAAGTGTAATACAATATACATCAAACTATGGCTCACTGTATTACATTTCTTGTATGGTTTTAGTACTGTACCTGAAGTCCATCTGACCAAAGAAGACGAGGCTTTTGTGGCGGATGTTAATCAAGTGTTGGCCAACTATACTCATCTTCTGGAAAATATCAAGTATGTAATTGTTCAAAGATAATTTTTTTGAGCTATATTTCCGTAAATATTTTGTTTAATCACTAAATATTTAAATCTTGAGAGATCTTTATCAGATGGATAAAATTGAAAACTCTTTCAAAATGGTAGTAAAAATTTTTGCAGTAAGCTGTACTACTCAACGGTCATGGGTTGCCGTGCCGTAGCTCAGTGACTAGAGCACTGGTGGCTTATAGTCCCGGGTTCTGTTCCCCAGCAACAACTGAGATTTTTTTCACATTTTACCTTTGCTTTTCTTTAGATCCCTGTAAGTGAGGAAGGTTCAACCTAAGATCATTTTACTTCTTAAATGTTGTAATTTGAAATAGTTAGGTTATACACACATTAACAATGGCTGAAGCTACGGCTATGAAACTTAAAGCACTTAATATATGGATACCAATGAAGGAAGGTGTAAGTGAAAAGAAAAATCGTTTGACAGGGCTCACATTGTGCTGACTCCTAATGGTCAAATATAATGTACAAATTTAAAGAGGTGTGGCATATTTGCAGCACAAGTGATAGATTACTGATACTTTAACTAATTCAGCTCCACCTAACCCACCAACTTCTGCGGTATGTGTAAGCATGAACTTTATATCTCTTTTGTTGGTAGACTGAGAGACGGTTTGAAACAAGTGCTGGCCTTGTCTCGCCTTGGAAATGGCTACATTCAATCCAACAAACCTTGGGAACTGGTAAAGGGTACAGATTCTGAAAAGTGAGTAGCTGGCCTACACAGTGGCTGATTAGTTACTGTCAAAGTTATGTAAATGAATAGGTTTGGAGACTTTACCTGTATTTTACTCAAGATGCTTTTAGATCATAATAATTTGTATGCAATGGTAGGTGTAGAGCTGGTAGTATTCTTGGACTCAGTGTCAATGTTGTGTGCCTCTTATCTGTCATGGTGCATCCTTACATGCCTCAAGTCAGCAAGAAAATACAAGAGCAACTTAAAGTAATAAGTAACATCGTCATTATGTTTTTTGAGTAGTGTTTGAAATTCTATGAAAAATTCTCTAACTTAGGCACCAGAAGATTGCAATGTTCTACCAGATTCATTGATCCAATTTCTTCCTTCAGGGCACAAGCTAGGGATGGTTAAGTCTTTTTTCCTGTTAATTATATTTTACTAATTATTTTATCTATGTTTAGCCTGTACCGCTCTTTAGTAAAATAGAAGATCATGTTGCTAAAAAGTTGAAGGAAAAATTTTCTGGAAAACAGGTGAAATCTGAAGTGGGAGGCAAATCCCAGCAGCAAGCTTCACTTGACAAGGAATTGGAAAAGCAGGTTTGTAACAAATGCCATTCACTTTGACTATCCTGGTGAGAAACTACTTGCATTCCATTTGTTGTAATTATTGCTGCTAAACAAACATTTCCAATTTAGCTAGCTGCTAAAAACAACAATGATGCACTAAAATGATGCGGACTCACTGCCCTCACAACAATAAAAAATAAAATAAAAAAAGAATTTATTTTTTACAAACTGTCTTTAGTACAAGTTGTGGTAGAACTTTGATTTAGACAACCCACGATTTAACGATAGCTAGATATACTCACTTGAGTTGTAAGGGCAGGCTAAACCAATTAGTTCTCTGTATAAGATCTGAAACAAACCATCCCTGCACTTATAGGTATACAAATTTTTTACTTTCTCTAATATTCTAGATAGAGCAATAGCTACTTGCTGGTGGAAGCCAAATTATTAGAATTATTCTACAGTTTTAATGCAATGCTTGGACCCCCACAATGGCATCACATTTCAAAACGATTCACTTACATAATGTTTCTCAAAATGATACCCAATTGATACCCATTGCCTTATCTTTCTGTTGCAATCATTTCTGTTTTGAAACTAGTGAAGTATAGTCAATTATTAATATCATATCAAAGAAGCCCAGTCTAGACTAAAGAAACCCAGTCTAGAATAAAGAAAGGACACAATCAACTGTTTAAACAACAATGTATGCATGTTAAATAAAATTTATGGATAATAGAATACTGATAATTTATTCACTTGATCCCTTTCTCATTTGAATGTAATCAGTTGTATTGATCATTTCATTGTTCTATAATGTATCTAGCTCTCTTTAGTTGAAGATGTCAAGACCAAACTCCGTGTGGTGAAAGAAGAGTTAGATTCTGAAATGAAGAAACTTCAGAATTTACAACACAAGGTGGATATTTCTCCAAAGGAACAAAAATAGTCATAGCATGGCTTTAGACTTTCCCTAATAGAAATAGTTGAAGGTTTGGATAATTTTAGCAAAACTTTGCAGTTATTTTTTTAAAGTAGTTAGTAGACCAATAATTAAGTAATTAACTGATTACGTGAATAACAAGTATGTATATAAATTGTGCAATGTCCAGTGCAGTTGAGTAATAAATATGCTTTAGCTCATGCTGTAGCTACTTAAACTAATCCCACACAGGACTCCTGTCTTGTTGAGCTGGGCTGCTAGTCAGAGACAGAGGCGTAGGCAGGATAGTTTTAAAAAAGGGGGTTACTTTATGGCCACACCCAAACTACGCCCAAATCACACCTTTTATATAAGAGATACAAAACAACAGCATTAATTATTTGATACAGCAGCAAGATGACCCACTCACTTCTACAGTTTTCTAACAAACACTAGCTATTTGTTGTTTGTCAGAGGCAGTGTGTTCCATGTTACTGCTCTTTGACGTACAGTTTTGTCATTTCTATTCACCTAACATTCATGAAACTGACCAATCAAATTACTTTCTCTTGTAACTGGTTCAAGTTCAGATGATTGTTGATTGTTGTCTGGTGTGATTATGTTCAGGGTCATGGTTCACCAGTGAGGAGTATTTGGCGTAGTCACAGAGACAACTGGCTGATATTAGGTGGGCTTTAACCAAATTAAAGGGCAGTCTAAAATGTTTGATCTCAGTTTAGTAAAAAAAAAAAAAAAAGTTTCGGCTGCTATTAGCTAGCCATCATCAGTGAAACATAAATAGTAACTATACAGGAAAAGTTATTTTCCAGCATAATCAAGTCAAACATCAATTTTATTATATACTTGGTAGTTACTTTTTTTAAGACAGCTGAGGCATCAGCTATAGTGATTGCCTCAACATATTACTGCAATATAATAATTGAATTGTGAGATAGAGAGAGAGTAACACTATTAACTCATTACAGCTATTAATAACTGGTTCTTTACATTAAATTTCATTGTGCTATTAGTTATTGTGATTCATATATTAACTATTGCATTGGTATAATTTAGGGCATAGCTAATAGCTAGGTGTGCATAATCTGCAGCAAAGGCCAAAAAGCACAATAGCTAAGTAAAATTGATAGCATAATATGGCTCCCATCAGCAATAAACGTGTCAGCAAGCTGCATGTGGTGTAGTGATTGTATACCGCATGTCAAAGTTCTAAGTGGTCTGCTTTAAGTGGTGGGTGTGGCCATTATAGTATTGGTGGAAGTGTATAAAATAAAAGAATCCTGCCCTGATGTCTGCACCATTCAATCCCGGCTGGCCAAGTACCAAACTACCTAACCCGTATATATAGCTACACACTAACCGATTTTACAATAATTTTAAATTCATACGAGACTGATCATTTTTATTGAGCATGCGCGTGACTACAAAGTTAAATGTCCAACATCCTCCCCCCGTTGACCAGGCATGGTCAACCATAGGGGAGTAGTGAGTATACCACACATTACAAGGTCCAGGTATGCACAAATAACAAATAGTAGTTTGATACATGCTCACACTCAAGGGTCTTAGTCCAAGAGAGCATAAACAGCTAATCTGTCTCTTACATTGACTGCTGCTGAACGTCGTGGCCTCTCTCGAGTAGGTGTCACAACTTCCTTTGACTCTCGTTCTACATTCTCTTTCGGATACCCAGAACTGCTTGTAGAGTAATCAGGAGGAGCATCACCAAATTTCTGTTGTCCAGGGGTGTCAGCCACTTCAATAGGGTAGAGATGCTGTAGTGGCCGCTGGAGGCATCTACTGCCACTGCTGGAGGGGACATGGAGAACTGCTCCTCATGGGTGTCCATCTCTGCCAGTAATGAGACTGCTGACTCGAGCCAATTTCCAGAGTCCACGTGGCTTTCCTTCCTCCTCTACTAGTACAATGTCTCCCACAGAAGGCAGGGTTGCATTGGGTTTTCCCCCATGATGGCGATGAGCCTCTCGAAGTTCCAAGAGGTATTCACCCCTCCATCGCTTCCAGAACTGGTTAAGCATCCTGTTAAGGTGACGTAGGCGCTTGCTGAGCATGGGCTGAGTTGTAGTAAACTCCTCATCCCCTTTCTCTTCATGGGGTCCACCAGGTAGATTTTGAATTCGTTTGCCACAAATGAAGTGTGATGGGGTGAGCGGCTCATCCAAATCGTCTGCAGACAGGTATGTCAGGGGCCTGGAGTTGATCACTGCCTCTATTTCCGTCACCACAGTGGCTAGTTCATCATATTGGAGTCTCGCTCTGCCCACCACCTTACGCAGGCACCTCTTTGTAGACTTTACCATGCGTTCAAATATCCCACCCCACCATGGGGCTCGCTCCACATTGAAGTTCCATTGGATCTGGTTGCCAAGCAAATACTGCTGGACCTCAGGCAGTTTCTGCATTGAACATAACACCTTGGCAGCTCCCTTGAAGGTCCGTCCATTATCAGATATCATCCTTCTGGGAATCCCCCTCCTGGCGACAAATCTTTTCAAACACATTAGGAATGCAGGGGTGGTCAAGTTAGGCACAAGGTCGAGATGAACAGCCCGAACAACACAACAGGTGAAAAGGCACAGCCATCCTTACTGCATTCTGGTTTGCCGGGGTATCGAATGTACAGTGGGCCTGCAAAATCAACTCCAATGAATGTAAAGGGTGGCTGCTAACTCACACGAAACTCTGGAAGAGGTGGGGGACGTGGTACTGAATACCGTGGACCCTCAAATTGATGACAGACTGGGCATCTATAAATTAGCTTCCTCACCAGGGATCTTCCCTTCAGGATCCAGAACCTTGACCGGACTTCTGTCAGAGTCTCCTTGATTCCATTGTGAAACACCCTCTCATGGGCCCTATGCACAATCAGCTCTGTCAGATGGTGACCTCTTGGAAGGATGATTGGGTGTTTAGTTTCCTGTGGAAGGTTTGCCTCCTGTAGGCGTCCACCACATCGCCACAGCCCACCATTGTCACAATACAGACCTAGCTGTCTAGTACATACAGGAAAGTGCTTGTCACTCACAAGCAACCTCTGTGACTCTTGAATCCACTTAGCTTTTGCCCTGGCCAACTCCTAGGATTTAATAGAGAGACTCTCCATGTGAGAATTGCTGCGATTCACAGCTTGTTTGAGAACTCACACGAATCTCATGACGTAAGCAGTGACGGTGAAGAGATGGATGACAGAACTGTAGTCCTGACACTCTATAATGCTCCCCAGACCAGCATCAACTTCATCAACCAGCAGTGTAAGAGTTCTCCTGTCTTTCAATCTCATCTCCAAAAGGCAACCTTCTGGCATCTCACTCCTAGCTGGAAGTTGCTCATTGGTTTCCTTCACCAGCCATTCAGGACCGCAGTGCCACAATCTATTTGTGGAAAGTTCTAGTGGAGTTAAACCTCTCGATGGAATGTCAGCAGGGTTCTCGACTCCAGCACAGTGTCTCCAGCAGGTGACCGGAACGAGCTCACGAATTTCAGTCGCTTGGTTATGGACAAATTGTTCCAATACAGAGCCACTTGAGAGTCTGTGTAGCAGGTTGGTTGACCATAAGAGGGAAGTTGGGGGAAAGACTTTCAGTAACACTAGCAATTAGCCTTGCTAATAGTAGTCCTGACATCAACTCCAAACGAGGTATGGTGAGCTCTTGACGAGGGGCAACACGAGTTTTGGAAATCACAAATCTCACAAACTTCTGGGCTCCAACTTGAACTACAAGATATATCACTGTGGCATAGGCCTCCTTGGAGGCATCACAGAAGCCATGGAGAGTATAGGAAGCTGATTGCATGTCAATGCCTGATAGGTAAAGGCGAGGGATACAGATAGCAGGAGCCTCCTTAGCGCTTGCCACAAGTGACTGCCACTTGAGAAGAGAGCCTCCAGTGAGCTCCTGGTCCCAGTCGAGACCTTCCACACACAGCTCCTTGAAGAATATCTTGAATCTGATCACCACAGGAGAAAGAACTCCTAAAGGATAAAAAAAACTTGCCGACTGTGCTGGTGACCTTTCTCTTTGTCGGTGTCTTCATGTCAGCGAGAACTCCTATCTCCTGCACACTAAAGACCAGGCAATCTGTCAGAACATTCCACCTCAAGCCCAGGACCTTCTGGTCAGTCGGATTCATCAGCTGGCCTCCTCCAAGTACAGTTTTGGCATAAGTTGCCTCATCAGTATGTTCTGAGTCCATGTCAAACATGGGAGCAATCTTCTCCAGGTCATCAATAACCTTCTGGAGTCGTGGCACATTAGTTACAAACTTCCTGAGGTTGAAACCACCCATTTGCAGAACTCCCTTGGATTCCTCATTGCTTCATTCTCATTTTTTGCACCAGCCACTATATCGTCCACATAAATGGATTGGCGCAGGAGGGCGACCAAGTCAGGCTTGGAGTCGGAGAATTGCTTCAGGTGATGATCAATTGTGGCATTGAGCAGGAATGGGCTGGAGGACACTCCGAAAACAACTCGAGAGAATCGAAAAACCTGGATATTCGGGTCAGGCTTATTGGTGTCATCCACCCAGAGGAACCTCAAGGCGTCTCGATCTTCCTCTGCCACAGATACCATCAAAAAGGCCTTCTCAATGTCAGCAACGAGTGGCCGGATACGGAACGAAACCTCAAAGAGGTTATTCAAGCTTCTGGTCAAAGCTTGGGGTCCCTGAACAGGCACCAATTGAGATATGGTACTTTCCCACCTCCTCATGAGCATCCACCCTTAGCGTGTGAGTTGTCAGCAGACTACATGCAGATTCGGCCTCAGGGGCTGGGCCTGACAAAACCCATCCCAATTTAGTCTCCACGGCAACAGGACCATCTTCTCCACGACTGATCCTTCCAGTGACTAGCTCCCAGTAGTAGTCCGAACCTATCAACAGGTCAACTTCAATGACAGCACTTCCATCTGATGGGTAGGCCAATTCCAAATTCGACAGATGTTGATACACATTGGCACACAGTGTCACAGGTTGAGCAGTCAGTGGCTCACAAATAGATGGGGTGGTAAGGAGACGCAACTCCATCCCTCCTTCCCTTGTGCCAAGCAGGACTCTGACAACTTGGCACTCAGACAACGTATGATCTGAAGATCCAAAGGTAAGAATAGATAGCTTAATAACTTCTTGAGACCTTAATGACAGAGCTCCAGCCGCTCTTTCGGTAATGTATGAACGTTGACTTCCTAAATCGAGAACAGCGTGGACATCTTGGCAAATCATTGGCTGGTTGGGGTTCTGTAGGGTCGTCTGTGCTGTCTGGAGTAGTACTGACTTGTTAGCAGCCACATATAATGATGTCGAAGATTGAGGAGCGAATGAAGCTGCATCCACATTCATCCTGCTCCACCAGAAGTACTGTCCTGAGGTTGATGTGCAGAGTTATCCGTTGTCACCTCCCTCACCTTAGAATCCCAAGTTGAACTCTGTTGGGGAGAGTTTCTACCTCCCACATTCTCTCCAGTGCATATGGACATATGATGTCATCGGTTGCACTTGCCACACCTAGATTTCGATCGGCATTCCCTACTAATGTGGCCTGCTCGAAGACATACAAAACAGCGGCCAGACTTATGTAAAACTTGCTTCCTGGCCGCAGGCTGTGTCACTATCTTGCAATCTCTCGATGAATGGCCTTGCTGACAATAACAGCAACTCGAAGCTCCTCCACGAATCCCCGACACTAGCGCTGCCGCAGTATGCGGACTCTGTTGGCCACCTTTTCCCACTATTGTGTTGGCTGATGGCTTGGCCAAAACCACTCGCTCTCTAGCCTGTAGCTCATCCTGAAGTTCCTTCATTAAGGTGTCCAGGGTCCATTCCTCCGCTGAAACCATTCGACTGATGAGTAGGCGAATATCATTGGGAAGCTTGTTCAGTAACACTGATGACAGCAGGCTGCCATAAGAATCCGAAGTGACCCCAAGAGATTTCAAGCTCCGCATATGATTCTCTACAAAGTC
>WLWD01003395.1_pt1 | contig 13254 bp, 9 predicted proteins | sample 6712731 | NCBI WGS metagenome assembly WLWD01 (sample SAMN12718690, study PRJNA576275) | sponge metagenome | isolation source: marine sponge | host: Mycale hentscheli | place: New Zealand: South Island, Marlborough, Capsize Point | collected 2014-11-01
TCTCTCTGACTCAGTTCTCTCTGACTCAGTTCTCTCTGACTCAGTTCTCTCTGACTCAGTTCTCTCTGACTCAGTTCTCTCTGACTCAGTTCTCTCTGACTCAGTTCCCTCTGACTCAGTTCTCTCTGACTCAGTTCTCTCTGACTCAGTTCTCTCTGACTCAGTTCTCTCTGACTCAGTTCTCTCTGACTCAGTTCTCTCTGACTCAGTTCTCTCTGACTCAGTTCTCTCTGACTCAGTTCCCTCTGACTCAGTTCTCTCTGACTCAGTTCTCTCTGACTCAGTTCTCTCTGACTCAGTTCTCTCTGACTCAGTTCTCTCTGACTCAGTTCTCTCTGACTCAGTTCTCTCTGACTCAGTTCTCTCTGACTCAGTTTTCCCTGGCTATAAATGCTTAAATATATTGGGGGCCACGAGATTTGTACACTAGCCTCTGGCTACTAGCTGCAAGTGACTGACAGAATTCTTCTGATGCTAAGCCAAACAAGGTACAAAATCTCCTCCATATCCACAGCATCTGTTCCAAAGGGAATGAGCCAGGGTATCATTGATGATATATTGTTTCTGTGCTGGTTTATCCCATGCTTGTCCAAGTGGGCCATTGCAATCAGAAAGAGTCATCAAGGCCAAGCAGTAGGCCACTTCCTTGCCTCAGCAGTAGTTGAAGAGCAGCTTTGGGTTTTTCCTGAGACTCAACATAACTTTCTCCTCCAAATAGTAAATATATTTTCATGAGCACTACATTCTGTCCTCTGGAAATTGTAGGTTCCATGGCTAAACTGTAGGTTACATGGCTAAGGTAAACTATTGTTGCTGGTTGCTCAGAGGCAGAGTCTGCTTGGTGTTCAGAGATGGGAGTTAAGTAGTATAGGTTGATTAACTCCAGTGTTCCGCGTAGGTACTAGCTCTTGTGGGTCACCCCCTATCGTACGTTGTAATCACATGAGCAAACAAATTCTTGCTACAACTTTCTTTGACCGGTTGACAACTGGTAAATGTGGACACAAGTTGTGACAGTTCCCAGCCTTGCTGCTGCTGTGACAACAAATTATATTTATTTGTAGTATGTTCTAAATGAAGCTCACTATCATTAAGTAGATCCTACACCAAAAGTTGAAGATTAACGGTTTAGAACAGCAACTGTGCAATCTTCCCTATACCTTCTAGGATATAGTTTAAGACTTCAGCTTCACCATGTAGTTGGTAAGGGATCACTACCACAACTATTACAATGCAGCAGCACCAGAGGTGTGAACCCTCAGCGCTACTATATACTAGCTAGCTATTACAAAATCATCTCAGACCAAAACAATAATTTCTCAAGGAATTAAAATGATATAAACACTGTCTTCATAAGAGAAGAAGCTAAACAGGCAAAAGACACTCACCCTCACTGATACATTATTTTCAACGCGAAACTCCACTTCCAGCACTTTGTTAACTTCCCAACATAAAGCAAAACTACCGCGGAAAGAGCTATGATGGTCTTGTGAATCATAGATGCATTGGCTCCATGTCCTTATCTCTCCATTCATTGTGTCCTATAGTGCACACTACACAGTAGAAAACATATGACCCATTGCATGGGCATAGCTTGGGGCTATATGACAGTAAAGATATTTACGTTGGAGTAAGCATAACTACGACTTTGTTCACAACACCAGGGACTCATTCTATTAGCATTTGGTATGAGTAGTTAACACTCAGGGGCCGATTATTGAGAAAACGCGAAGCTGTCAGCTCCAATGTTAAGTTTAAAAACTTATCACATATGCTAGAAAAGACACCACATGGATGTGTCCTAAACGGGTGCAGAAAAGATCCATCATTTTATAAGTGCTAGAAGGAATCCACCATTGGTCAACATCTTTGTCCAACCAGATGGACATTGTTAGTGAAACGGTTTTAAAGGATTATTCCATCTTTTTGTGGACGTACTAGGAAAGCTACACATCAGTCAACTAAGCCAATAGCTCTGAACAACATGAGGGAACAGAGCAGCTGCTTCCTCAGGTGTTGATGCTGCAGGATGCTGGCAGCTAATGGATGAACCTCTGTCTCTCTCTGAGTGTGTGGTTGCAACTGCTAGATATCTGTGCACTTACCTGGTGGACCTAAATCTCATTACTAGTAGCATGTAGGTTTCAATGGCAGGGCTTCATTTAGGAATTAACCCTTTGCAGGCTGAATTATGGGGGCAAGAAATGCAGGATTTTAAGCTGTTCACTTAAATCCTGAATAACTCAAAAAACCGTAAATTTTGTCATTTACAATGTATAGATAAGATTCCTATTCAGCAGGAGTAGTAGCATCAATAATATGGAGAAGCACACCGCCTAGAAGAGAGGTACTCACAAGAAATTAGCAATGAAGAGCCATTTTGAGCAGTGCTATTTCCTAAAGGGCAGTCTTCACAGAGCTCTCAGCATTCAGTTCTGCAAGCACTTCATCTTGACACTTTTCTTTTAGTGCCAACGAAGTCTTCACTTTCACCGCTGTAAAAGTCTCTTCACTACTCTCAGCCGTAACTCGAAAAATTTCTATTGCTACTCCATCACAAAACATATCAAAATGACACGAAATTCAAGCTGAATTCATTTATTTAGATAATAATGCTTATACGCAAAGCATGCGCGAGAAAAGGGGCCGATCTAAACCCCGGTACGACTGGGTCGACTCGACCCCTATCCGTTGTTAAAGGGTTAATCTAAGGGAGATGAGAGTGAGCTTGCGCTATAGGGGGTAACAACTCTCATAAGCATTTGTAATCTCCTTCATTATTCACTTATTAACTTAGCTTTTTGCTTACAATTTTTTAAGAATATTTTGAGGGAGGGGGGCAAAATGACTTCAGGGGGGAGGGAACGAGTATTCCCCCCTCCCGCCCCCAAACAAACCCCAGAATGGGGTTGGAACTTCTTAGATCACTCCAATCTTTGTTCAGGCAAAATTGAAGAAGGCATTACTGCACTGTCTAAAATCCTCATACTGCCTACACAGCACTCACACATGTCTATTGCGACACTGGTAAATAGGTTTAACAACCCTTTACCAATTTTCAGAAAATAATTGTCAACTTTTGAATACAAAGTCTGCTGACTAACTGACACTATGACCCTGCCACACACCCTACCACACACTCTTAATGTAAACTGACTTTCGTAACTCCATACATACTACTCTTGGGGAAAAAATCACACATAGTGACTACATTCATACCTGACCAATACCAAGAACTTGGAAGGACGGAAACCTAAAGCACACACACACGCACACACACACACACACACACAAATACAGTACAATTATAATGCTGCGAGTGAGAGTTCTACTATATTACTTTGCTTATTGATGCTGATGCATACCACTGCTTATGTATATACATACATGTATATACACGCACAACATACATGTATATACACGCACAACATACATGTATATACACACACAACATATATGTATACACACAACATACATGTATATACACACACAACATACATGTATATACACACACAACATACATGTATATACACACACAACATACATGTATACACACACAACATACATGTATATACACACACAACATACATGTATATACACACACAACACACATGTATATACACACAACATACATGTATATACACACACAACATACATGTATATACACACATGCATTCTGCAGGATGACTGGCACACAGCACATGCATCCTGCAGGATGACTGGCACACAGCACATAAATCCTGGAAACTCTAAACCAATGTCTCTATTGAGCTTATCCTGAGCCAAAGGAAGGTTTAAATTCTTACTATTCCATACACAGCCAGAGTTGCATGAAAACAAATCTAGAGGGGGAAAAAACAACTTCTTAAATTTTAGGACGGGGCAATGAGAGTAAAATAAAGACAGTCTTTTGTGTATAAGAGATCCTTGCAGTTGTTGCATTGTCTAAATGTTCGTACAAGTACTAAAAAAGTTCTAGGGGGCAAAGGCTTTCTTAGAGAAGGGGATATTGCCCCCACCCCTTTAATTGCAGCCCTGATAGCACAATTAGAGTATTTAGAGAGAGCGTAGAGATTTTAACAACAAAACAGCATTTAATAAAAGATAGAAAGCTAAAAATTTGTATTATTATACTTTAATTCATATTAACATACAGACAAAACAATTTTGTGGGTTTGTGGTTATTTTTGTGGTTATAGGTGATGGAACTGGGAGCTTCAAGACAGTGAATTTGGAAGTGTTTAAGCTGAAAAAAGAGAAATTATTTTTCCTTATCTCTATAACTTGGTATACTGATACTTTAATACCTGAAGTTTCATATAAGCCTGATTTTGTGGGCACATGAAATTTGAATCTCGAAATATTTTAAATTTTAAGAAAAAAAAAGTGTTTAAGCCAGGATTTTTGAATTTATTGAGTTATATCTCTAAGACACATGATGTAAAATTGCCTTAAAATTATTATGTATAACTTTGGTAGCTATACCTTGAAAATTAAGTGAGTTGTGGCTGTTTTTCACCAAAAAAAAATTACGCACAGTAAGGGTCATCAAATGATGACGTTTAGAGCGGGTTGTGGGCCTTTAGTACATGTAAACGCGACGTCACAAAACAGCGCATGTGTATTTGTGTCATAAAGGCACGAGGGCGCCAGTTTACCGTTAATTGTTGCACAGGTATGGCTGCTTTAGCTACGGTTGTATCTCAGGCTCGTGGGATCAAGTTTTACGGCGTTACTGCCTATCGCGGCCAGCGTTTTAGCTGCCGTCTGGAGCTGCACAACCCGTAGGACTCCAACTGCACCGCTTTGATGTTGTCAGAATACCGAATGCTGGGAGCCTTGGGAGTATTAAACTCCTTCAGCTTTTCTTCAGCTCTTGAAAAAGAGGACCTCTTGGATAGGCTTGGCTCCAAGTTAGTAATACCAGCCAACAATTCTGACTGATTTCGACTTCGCTTACTGCTGCTAGTAGAACGATGAGAATCCATACAGCCGCTTGCAGTTAGGGAAAGTCCCGTCTTACCGCTCAGGGAAATAACCATTCGACCTTAGCTCATTAACTAGCTACGTTTAATGACGAACTACCGCAAAATCTTGACGTCAACAAAAATGGCGTAAAATGTATTAGAGTGAATGAGAAAAGTGCTGTTCTCCGTTTTCCATTCTCTAAACAGGCAGTTTTACTATTGTAAACATTATTGGGATGATGAAGAAAAGGTATGTGTATGTAGTGAGGGTCTATACAGTAGTTTAAAAAAAATCCACTCTTTAAGTTGGAAGCACTTTATTGAGCGAGCGAGCAAAGCGGACTCTCAGTCGTGTTCAATTGAGATTTCAGATATATATATGTAGGTATGTATGCGTACGTCAAAAATATTCGCCCGCGCTTCTAATTACGTAAGTTAGGTAAAGCGTTCACAGTATTTTTCAATTAACGAGCGCGGATAATCCTGCTGCACTGCCTTACGCAACTTCGTTTCAACCAAAAAGTTTATAGCTACTCTCTTCTTGAAACAATTGTGAAGTCTTTGTCAAGCTGCGCTTCTTTGCCACTGCTTTCGAAGTTTATTCAGGTAATTCTGTTATTGTTAACTCTTCATGCCTGATCATTGCTATTATTTAGCGATTTCCTTCACAAATCATCTCTACCTATACTCATATATTTACTAGGTGTTTGTGTTTGATTTCCTGTTAAAAATGAAAATTTAGACAACAATAGAAAATGTCCTATTGAATTAATCAGTGCAGGAACCAGAGAAGAGGGCTACATGTCTGGGATCAGAGACTTTAGATTCTCTGATGCTAACTGAGAATGGAAAGGGTTACACTGTGCACTTCAGTTAGATGTAATTTCTGTCCTATTTTTCTGTAAAAAGAGTCTGCTCGCTCGCCATGCATTTGCGCTATTCGAGCGCACCACTAGTATACCGAGTGATCCATAGTGTATAGTACACCCTGCAACTGTGGGAGAGTATATATAGCTAAAACAACTAGCTAGAAGACTTCAGCAAAGAGTGAAAGAACATTAATTAATGGGAAGAGGTAAGAGTATCAGACAAAGCCCTAGGAATCATGACATCAGAAACAACAAGTTTAATAGAGAGCATGGCTGTTGTATAGGAATCATGACATCAGAAACAACAAGTTTAATAGAGAGCATGGCTGTTGTATAGGAATCATGACATCAGAAACAACAAGTTTAATAGAGAGCATGGCTGCTGTATAGGAATCATGACATCAGAAACAACAAGTTTAATAGAGAGCATGGCTGTTGTATAGGAATCATGACATCAGAAACAACAAGTTTAATAGAGAGCATGGCTGTTGTATAGGAATCATGACATCAGAAACAACAAGTTTAATAGAGAGCATGGCTGTTGTATAGGAATCATGACATCAGAAACAACAAGTTTAATAGAGAGCATGGCTGTTGTATAGGAATCATGACATCAGAAACAACAAGTTTAATAGAGAGATGCGGGTGATAGGAATCATGACATCAGAAACAACAAGTTAATAGAGAGCATGGCGTTGTATAGGAATCATGACATCATAAACAACAAGTGTAATAGAGAGCATGGCTTTTGTAATAGGAATCATGAAACATCAGAAACAACAAGTTTTAATGAGAGCATGGCTGTTGTATAGGATTCATGACATCACAACAACAAGTTTAATAGGAGCAATGGCTTGTTGATTGGATTTACATAATACAATTTCAACTCTACAGCAATATAATTACTGAATTTATGTACATGACAGGGTTTCATACAGGATTTTCAGTTGGGGGGGGGAGATGTTGTGTGGGTTAACTGGGATGGGAGAGTATACTTTTTTGCAGGTCACCCCCAGAAATGGTGCTATTAGCATTGTGGTTTCATTTTGCTGACTAGTAAATAAATGCAGCTGCTTGTCATTTGCTGAATATATATATATATAGCACATGGCCTGGCGCAGAAAGGAATGGGAAAAAACATACCCATGGTTAAACTACAACCAAGTAAGATTGATAATAGATAACAATTTGTAGTAGCTGCCATAAGAAAAAATTGAGAAAAAGGTGATAGTTAGACAACATATTATATAGACATTAAAATAATACCAGGATTTTATGAAATAGAATATATTGATACCTCATAATAATTAAATCAAAATTAAATCAAAACAGAAATGGCTAAAAAAGACTAAATGCTGCTGAAGTATTGACTCTCCTTGGACAGTGATGAGGAGTGTGATGATTCTGATGAGGTTATGGCAGAAGATGGCTCACAAATGTCTTACCCTGTCCAATGGCCTGTGTTGAATACAATAAATATATGGGAGGAGTGGACTTCAGTATCGTGGATACTATCATGTTCGAATAAAATGCCGGAAATTTTACAAATACATCATTAATTTTCTGTTTGACGTAACCATTACAAATTTTACAATATTTCTCATGATAGAAAGATGAAGAGTTCGAAGTTTCGAGAAATGCTGGCTTTGGAGCTGATTGGTAATTATTGTACCAGGAAGAGAGCTGGTCGTAGTAGAAGTCACACCATCCGTTCACTTCCTATGCTTCATTTTCCAGCTCGATTTCCAACAGACCATGGGCACAAAAGGGGAAAGTGTGCTATCTGCAGAGAAAACAAAAAAAGAATGGACACACAATGGTTTTGTAAAGAATGTGACGTGTGGCTGTGTCACACTGGCACTGAGCATTATTGTTTTCTGTCTTGGCACCAAAGAAACTAACTATATCAATATCTATCCTGTCTTGAAACTTTCTTTCTTTTTTATTTCAATGCAAACATTTATGTTCTTATTAGCTACCACCAAAACAATATTTTTTATTATGTCAAACAGACTATTTTGTCCAATTAATATTCTTACCTTATGATAGTGTAGTAGCTACTAACCTTTAGACAGTTCTGATGTTCTGTTCTCTCTAAATTTAGTTGCCTTTAATGTCCTCTACTGCCTGTGATCGTTGTTATGACAAAATATTTCCATTCCTGACGCTGAAACTTAGAATAAATATAGCCTAGGGCTAATCTGTGTCTATAGTAGCATAGAATAGCCCTCTAGGAACGAGCGGTCTGTACTTTGTTTTCCGAGATCTCACTTCACTTTGTCTCAACGCTCGTAGTCTTCAAGTAACTCCTTCTAGAAGGGTCGACCGCGACCGCGTCCAAAAATGAATTCCGTTTTACGGCGGCCCCGCGCAATAATTAATTCCGGAAGTAATCGGTTAAGACCTAAAATGGATAAAATCACCAAGTATTTTTCAAGAAAAAGATCACTGGAAGTATCATCTGAAGATGAGGGATCAACACCAAGCAAGTCTGAAACAGACAGACAGCCTACTCCTCAAGGTCCCAGTAAACAGACAGACAGCCTACTCCTCAAGGTCCCAGTAAACAGACAGACAGCCTACTCCTCAAGGTCCCAGTAAACAGACAGACAGCCTACTCCTCAAGGTCCCAGTAAACAGACAGACAGCCTACTCCTCAAGGTCCCAGTAAACAGACAGACAGCCTACTCCTCAAGGTCCCAGTAAACAGACAGACAGCCTACTCCTCAAGGTCCCAGTAAACAGACAGACAGCCTACTCCTCAAGGTCCCAGTAAACAGACAGACAGCCTACTCCTCAAGGTCCCAGTAAACAGACAGACAGCCTACTCCTCAAGGTCCCAGTAAACAGACAGACAGCCTACTCCTCAAGGACCCAGTAAACAGACAGACAGCCTACTCCTCAAGGTCCCAGTAAACAGACAGACAGCCTACTCCTCAAGGTCCCAGTAAACAGACAGACAGCCTACTCCTCAAGGTCCCAGTAAAGTTATCTCAAATCAGCAAAGAGTAAGGTTAATTATAGACATCGCCTTAGTTACAGAAAGGAATGGGAACAAACATACCCATGGGTGTATTGCGATAGTCCAGTGACTGGCATGTTTTGTAACATATGTCAGAAGTATGGCAAACCTCCTGCAACAGCAAGAGGAGCTTGGACTTCTCGTGGTGTTACAGATCGGAATCATGCTACAGAGTTATTAAAATTGCACAAGCAGTCCAAGTGGCACCAAGACGGAGTAATTACAGCTAGAATGGCTGAGCAAGCACAGCATACAGGAAGTGTTATCGAGCTTCATTTAGCAGCTTCAGCAAAGCAAATAGAGGAGGAACGACAGCATAACCGTTGTGTTCTTCTTAAGCTGTTACGATCAACCTACTACCTAGCAAAGCATCCAATTCCACATACAACTTGCTTCCAAGACTTGGTAGAATTGCAAATTGAAAATGGAGATGAAGTTTTGAGGCTACACTCAGAGGGTCCTTCAAATGCCCAGTACACTTCCAAGTTCTCACAAACAGAAATGATTGAAGCAATTAGTAAATGGATTGCTGCCAAACTGAATGCGAGCTTGAAATCTAGTTCATTCTTTTCGATTTTAGCTGACAAGTGTGAAGATGTTTCTACACAGGAAGAACACTCGATATGCTGCAGGTGGGTAGTCAATGGGCATGCTGAAGAGCATTTCATGACCATTCTTCACATGACCTCACTAACAGCTGAGGCACTGGCTACTAAATTAACCAATTACCTTGAATCCACAGAGTTGGAATACAGAAAATTAACTGGTCAGGGTTATGATGGGGTAGCCCCTTTTTCTGGGAAAGACACTGGTGTGCAAAAAAGAGTACGCACACTCTCTGGCCATGCATTATACATTCACTGCTCTTGCCATCGGCTTCAGTTAGCAAGCATTCAAGCAGCAGACAACATTCCATGGATCCATAAAATGTTTGGGGTGATGGCCAACTTATGGAAATTCTTTTTCTATTCTCCAAAGAAAGCAGAAGTTGAAGGAAGTACAATCTGTGCTTGGTCTCCCAGAATTGAAGATAGTAAAGCCCAGCAGTACCCGCTGGCTATCACATGAACGCTGCATGAAAGCTATTCGTAAGGAATTGCCAGCTTTGATTCTTACTCTTCAAGATCTCTATGAAACATCTGGAGATGCTGAAGCATTTGGTATTCAGAAAATTCTTTCATCTTTTGGAGGAGTAGCTGCAGTTACATTACTTGGAGAAATGTTAAACCTTTTAGCAAATCTCAACTGTTTCATGCAGAAGAAAACTGCTGACTTTTCTCGGTTAGATCATGTTGGATAGCACTTTGGATCAAATCAAGTCTTTGAAAGCTGATGATGCAAGCTGGTGTTCTGAAGTTGATGAGGTTATATCCTCTTTGCAAGATGAACATGATATAGTCGTTGGTACAACATAGGAACATCTAGAAATGCTTCAGCCTTTTCCAACCTGAAAAGCTTAGAAATTCAGTTGCTCTTCCTTACATTGATATTTTGGTACAAAACATTGAAAATTGATTTGCAGAAGGAGTACAATTACTAATGGCAGCATCTATTTTCAATCCAGCTCAGCTTCCAGATAAAAGTGATCCAGACTTCAATTATTTTGGTAATAAGGAAATCAGACTGCTGGCTAATTTCTATGGCAAAGAAGTTAAAGTTGATTTTAAGGGAAGCACTTTCAAGTCTTCTCCTGTTCTTGAAGCTGATCAGCTCATTTCAGAGTGGCCTGTATTCCGTAGGGCCCTACAAAAAGAGAAAGAAGCACTGATATCTTCAAAAAGCCTTAAGAAAGCTCCTTCTTTTCAAGAGGTATTTGAGGCAATGCTATTGTCAGATGCCTACAGTGAAATTTTCCCAGAAGTTTATAATCTGGCCAAAATTTTACTAGCACTTCCAATTGGAACAGCAACCATCGAAAGATCGTTTAGTCACATGAAGATGATAAAGACCAGGCTAAGGAATCGCTTGTCTGATGAAAACTTGACTCACCTTATGAGAATTGCCATTGAAGGCCCAGACTTAAGTGAAGTTAATTTTAATGAAATTCTGGACATTTTTAAAGAAAAAAATAGGCACATTAGACTGTAATTGGTATATTAATCTATTATAAAAGTCAGTGTAAAGAAATGAGTTTGGGGGGGGGGAGATCAGAGGTTTGGGGGGGGAGAATCCAGTGCTCCCCCCCCTCCCCCCCCCCCTGTATGAAACACTGCATGATAATATATACAAAATATTATCATGTACATAAATTAACACACACACATGCATATAAGACAATAAAGTTCCGAATTCAGTTCCATAGAATGGCCGTCACACGATAAGGTGGAAACGGTACGCTGTTTGGTAAAAAACAGCCGTTCTGTTTGACCGCGTTACCGTTTTAATCTTTCTCGTTAACTGTATGTCTCGCTCAAAGAAATATAAAAAATAGTTTATCCAATAAAACGTTCCGATTTTTAGTTTACAGGCTCTTGAGGCGGAGCTTTTCAGGTAAAAAAATTTGAAGCCATCCTATTCGAAGTTGTCTCGTGGAGAATTGTTAGTTCGACCACCACACAGTATCGATTATTTCTCGATGTTAGGGCCTTCCCGGGCTTAGATTTTTTACTACTGGAGGTCCAACAGTAGCTAACAGAAGATCTACAAAGTGTGGACCTCATCTTAGCTCTGTGCCCGTCAGAACTTCGGTCTGCAGCTTTATTGAAGAAAGTTAAATTTATGTACGATCTTTTTTGCACTATCCCCGTAGCATTTAATGGTTGATACAAGGCCTTAGCTTGCTGGTGCAGCTATGGAAGAGTTTCTAGCTAGAAAATGTCTGTGAATCGACGGAAAAGCTTAACCGTTTTTTTACTGTTTTAGTAAACTGTGTCGACCATTTAGTCAAAACGGTACGGAAGGCAACAATAAAAACTGTGGTAAAAAGCTACCGTTTTACAGCCGTAGTACGGAACGGAATTTTGAACTCTATTTTGTCTCCTACTGTATATAGTACTTACTACATGAGTCAGACTGTGACATGGAGAAATATTTCACGAGCAGGCTAATTCATTTTCACAGAGTCAGAGGCAGAGTGAAATATCTAGCCATATCACTCTGATGAGTGTAATACGTGGTTTATTCCACACTAGACATCTTCACTGAAGTAGTTTGTTGGTAACTATATTATTTCACGAGCAGGCTAATTTATTTTCACGAGCCAGAGGCAAGTGAAAATAAAGCCCGAGAATATATAATTTAATTGTTATCTTGGCTAAAAATGTGTGTGTGTGTGTGTGTGTGTGTGTGTGTGTGTGTGTGTAAAACAACATCTTGGTTACATGTCAATGTTTACAAGAATATTTCGATGGCTAAAATAACAACTCAATCTAAGGCTCAGGTGACAACTGGACACACCCACACACTACAGCTCCTCTAGCCCAGCACATTGTGACAGATCTAGAGCATACATTCTGTGACTTGTGCCCTTTCACTAAATACTGTAAGTGTAGCTAATATCTTGAGTCATAGCTAATATCGAGAGTTGTATATAATTAATACACACAGACAATTAAAACCAAATGCAATTATTAAGCCCCAGTACAAATGTTCTTCAATGGCATGTGACCTCACATGCCACACTCAAGTTCTTAACAACCCATTCAATGTTATGCTAATAAGTAGCACACTCCACACCTTACCAACTTGAGGAGTGGCACCGAGGCTTTCCTAGAGGTCTATATAATGGCACGTGTTAATGAGATCTGTGAGATGGACCCACCCACCATCGCTATGTTACTAACACATTACCATGGACACTCATACATCACGTGAAATTTGTTATGGATATGATATGGTAAGGATGGTCAGTGTTGATGTGGTAAGGATGGTCAGTATTGATATGGTAAGGATGGTCAGTATTGATATGGTAAGGATGGCCAGTATTGATATGGTAAGGATGGCCAGTATTGATATGGTAAGGATGGTCAGTATTGATATGGTAAGGATGGTCAGTATTGATATGGTAAGGATGGTCAGTATTGATATGGTAAGGATGGCCAGTATTGATATGGTAAGGATGGCCAGTATTGATATGGTAGGGATGGTCAGTATTGATATGGTAAGGATGGCCAGTATTGATATGGTAAGGATGGTCAGTATTGATATGGTAAGGATGGTCAGTATTGATATGGTAAGGATGGCCAGTATTGATATGGTAAGGATGGTCAGTATTGATATGGTAAGGATGGTCAGTATTGATATGGTAAGGATGGTCAGTATTGATATGGTAAGGATGGTCAGTATTGATATGGTAAGGATGGCCAGTATTGATATGGTAAGGATGGCCAGTATTGATATGGTAAGGATGGTCAGTATTGATATGGTAAGGATGGTCAGTATTGATATGGTAAGGATG
>WLWD01001658.1_pt1 | contig 13203 bp, 6 predicted proteins | sample 6712731 | NCBI WGS metagenome assembly WLWD01 (sample SAMN12718690, study PRJNA576275) | sponge metagenome | isolation source: marine sponge | host: Mycale hentscheli | place: New Zealand: South Island, Marlborough, Capsize Point | collected 2014-11-01
GAAACTAGCCATTGCTAAATCAGTCACTATAAAACTTAGTTTATTAAATTTGCCACAACTGTTTTAATTGAAAACAAAAAACAACAACAAAAAACCAAGTCATTATTAATTTTAAACATTTCTTTGTGATATTCTTTAGCTAAGTAGTAGCTGTAACACACAACACTTTCACACAACTGGACAAGCCTACACAAGACTTATTTTTGTGGTTAGCCTAGTGGACAATACATTTTCACGTAAATACTGTTGCATAGGGCTTAATGACAAATAGCGTATTAACTAATCACTTCCACTAACTCGAATTGAAAAGAAACTTAGACAAGTGTTTTTTTTTAAGTTGCAGCTAACTGCATCTACAAAATAATGCAAAAAAGTAAACAATCCAATTTGTATGAGATTCAGGTAATGATTGATAAACCAGAGGATTCTGTTAATGACGTTTGGGATGAGGTCGAACACTGAACTAACACATAATGCCAGAGCTAAGTCTAGTCCAACCATAATATATATATATATATATATATATATATATAAACTTGTACCATGGTATATTCAAACATTCAGTCAGATGCTCAATTCTTGGTCATCCCCACTTCCTAGGAAGTGAAAAGAACCATCCAATCAAAAGAAGTTTTGGTATGATACAAGTCAGTTGCACCACTCTGTGTTCAGTCAGTAAGGATTTACAATATCCTAGCGTTCTAAAAATCCCGCACTGACCTACACACTGTGGTGTAACCTATACAAATATCCCCAATTTTCAATTGTATTACCCCTGATAGTGTCTCGCTCGCTTCACTCTCTCACGAATTATTACATTTGTGTTGGGTAAGCAAATGGACCAACCACACACTAAAAGGTTCCTTCCCTGATGTCACCACTGCACGATCTAGCAGGCCAGTTACCAAGCTATACACTACAAATTCAGCAATTCAAATTCAGAGAGAACTGATCATTTGAGCATGCAAGTGACTCCAAAATCAGTCAAACTGAAAAAGCCACAATCACAATAATGAATATCATTTTAAATGGCAAACACTATAAATATCATTTAAACCATTCAATTGCATTCCACGAGTACATATCAGTATGATGTCATACAGCAGACCCTTCCCCGCATAGTGGTTTGGTAAAGGGTCGGCTATGCCAGAATGTGAAATAAAGATATAGATAGCTATAAATTCATTAATATAAAGCTTCGTTCGCTTCACTTAATAAAAAATAGATGGACTGTGAACATAATACACATAGAAACTGATTTTAAAAAAGCACACTTGTGACATTGTCTAAATTATCTTTAGGTGTGAAAACTGAGCAAATGCGCACACATAGCAACAAACCCGAAAATTACTAATGCGTGTAATCAGAAGTGGGTGGTAGTTAGAGAAGTTGTTACACACATGTGCATACAGTGTGCATGCATATATAGCACACAGTGCACTATGTGCTATATGTAAAGAAAATAAATTCATCAGGGAACAGCTTTTTAACTGTAGGAGCGATATGTGGACCCATGATGTGTCATCAGTTTCACAAATACAATAAGGCCACTTGTTTTGCTGACTCAGCACATAATCACTTCCCCCCCCCCCCCCCCCCCCCCCACCCCTAGTCTACATACCCTATTGGTTCCTTACATCACATTACACAAATGCGCTGAATTTGCTCTAGACTATCATACAAGATTAGCACAGTAGAATGTGTTGCACATATTGGTATAGTATAATATAACAGGGACAGCCAGACAAACCTTTAAATAACTCCTTAAGAAAGGCAGTAGAAACATTCATTCAGTATTGTTTACAATCACGTCATTCATGCATGAAGTGTTAATTTGTTGTGTCTAGACACTATATCTAGATATATTATACTCAGATGAATGGACTGAACAGTTAGTCTGTCAAGAATTTGATAGAATAGCCGAGTGTCATGTGTGTTTCTTGATTTTTTTCTTCACTAAACTTACCTCTCATTGAAGTTACCTGGGTGAGGGTAGCTATTAGTGCGGAATAAAAAACAGTGGTGTGACGGCTCCGAATTAGACAGACCCCAGTCACAGTATAATATAATTATTCCATTTCAATAAATAAATAATAACATGACCACAATTTGTGCACACAAAGTGTCCAGCACTGTCCTGAATACACACTTTTTATATCTTTGTGACTTAAAATTTAAGAAGTTCTGTTGCAATCTCAATACTTGGACTCTAAAATAACACAAACAAATAATATCATCAAGTAAAGTGAAAAATGAAAAAAAAGAGACCTTTATTTGAGAATGTCAAAATTTATTATTATGCTTTATGCCACATAGACTTTATCCCCAAGTTGAAACCAGTGTTGTTTTGGTTTAGCGATTCCAGACTTTCTTAGTTTAGTTATTCATTCTAAAAAAATATCTTGAATGCTTAGTTTTAGTTTTTTCCCCAAATTATCCCTGAAGATTTAGTTAGTTTTTAGTTTTTCTTCAATACCATGCAGAAGATTTAGTTTATTAGCTATACTATCATTTGTCTTAGTATTAGTTAATTTATGTTGCCTCTCAAATTCTGCAATAATGAGACTCCTTAGAAAATTGTTCATGTAGTTTTTCCAAAGAACTTCAAAAATGGCATATTTCTGTGAAAACTTGGGTATTATTAATAAAGTATGGTATTTCTTATGTAGTTTAGAGAATAATTACTTGATGGGAATTCATATTTTCATTTAATAATGACATAATTCAAGGTGAATTGTTTACAATAAAATTGCTTAGTTTTAGTTTTTGTCATCCACTCTACTGGTAGCTAGTTTTAGTTATTATCGAATTTACTGTCTTCTAAAATAATTAGTTTTAGTTTTTTTCATGTTCTCTACAGCTTAGTTCTAGTTATTCTTACCAAAAGTAAAATACCCCAAAACTAAGGGGTTTTGGTTTTAATTTTAGTTAACTAAAACAACACTAGTTGAAACTAGGCGAATAAAAGCTTCAATAAACTTTCTGACAGAGTTATGAAAGTGTACCAAGTTCATTGACTGCCAGTATTTAGTAAAAAAATTAATGGACTTAGTATATTAGATTAGAGCAACACTGGTTGTCAATAAATTGGAATCAAGTTAACAAAATAAGGACTAAATGATCTGATGCTGCAGTATACAGATGTTTTGAGAAGGAGATGGGAAGTTTACAAGCCATCAGCCCAGCTTGAGTTGAAGTAGATTCTCAGCCTTTAGATTGTGTAGGATTCTCAGCCTTAAGATTGTGTAGGATTCTCAGCCTTAAGATTGTGTAGGATTCTCAGCCTTAAGATTGTGCAAGATTCTCCCTTTACTGTATGCATTGAAGAAGCCAATTGAAAGAGGAACTTGAATGCCTAGAAAAATTTGGAGTTAACAAAATACTTTTCTTTCAGTGAATGAGCCTCTCAAGTTGTTCCAGTATATAAAGTGTGAGATTAGCCAGAATTAGAAACACTATCAACCTTGTCCTTCATGTCTAGCAGTATTTAATGCCTACTGCTGAAGATTTGATGGCTATACCAGCAGGCGAGAAGTTACTCAGAAATCTCAACCTCTTTAACGCATATGTTCAGATCACACCCAGGATCTCATAACTATTTTATACTCATTAGGATCCATGTCAATATACTTGATTACATTTAGGGGTGGCCTCGGTCTGCGCTATTCTTCAGAATCATGGATGGAGTATAATCAAATCAGCTTGTGTACATGGTGATATCCTGATATCGGAAAAAGATGAAATCAGCATTTACTGGTGTTCATGAGGAATTGTTAAGACGTAAGGTTTCTACTAAAAAGGGGCAAAAAGTGCATAATAACATACCACATGTATCAGATATACATGTATTCACAATGGTGCTCTAGCATAGAGGGGTTACACTTTAGAACCAGTTACTGCACTGTGTTTCTTGTATTTCCACAGAGAAGAAGCAAGTTTAAGGCCACCAATGTGCTATACTGAAGACTGTAACTGTGCCATCATATACTCAGAAGTAATGAAGTCATACATAAATGAGATTAGACAATCTGTGTGTGTCAGAGAACTAAAAAGAAAAACTAAATACATATTCTTGTAAAGCAGGTTAGAAAATCTCCATTGCTTGCAGTGGATAAACCAGACATTGTGTGTACATGTACGCATGAGCGAGCTTCTGAACTGAAGTTGAATGTTTTCGGTTTAATTCACTTGCACTTTTTATTTGTTTACTACAAATATAGCCCACTTCTATGAAAATGTATATAATAATAGCACCCAATATATAGAGCTTAACTACATACATGTATACATGTACCCTCCCCGTCCCACCCCTCTTCAAGCAAACCATATAAATTCCAAGCCACTGAATTTAAAACAATTTGAACTCTGTGGCACTCTAAGTGTTGAGCCTCTCAGACAAAAGAGTTTACAGTCTATTTCTGTTTGATAAAATAAGTATATTTGTATACATTTCTTTAAACAATTTCAGGTACATTATGCCAAGGTTTAACTAACATATTTGTAAGAGGAAATTTAAGAGGATGTATGAAGAAATGTACATAAAAGTCTATCTCCCAATGATTAGGCTATAATATTGTTGGACCTCAATTTTCTGATATAGTATTGCAAGCACTTCGTTTCTTTATACAAAACGTCCCTCCAGTAAGTCATTGAACCAATTACCTTTTCTTTAAAATGATGTTGTGTGTGTTGTATTTTCAATATTGCAGAATAACCATAGGATAATGATTTGGGGGACTACTAGATTGGCTACTCAATTTCTATCAGACACAGGGTTGATGACTGACTTTAACTCCGTGTTGTCAGTTCCATACATTACTGAACGAATGCAACTAGTAATGTCTTAGAAAATCTAGGAATACATCTTGAAGCCGAAGCAAAATCTAAACTTCAGAGAATGAAGTAAGTTATAATTCTGAATACAGGTTAAGCAACAATTTAAATGACTATAATCAGTAGACCAAATAATTATTGTAGTACAGTATGAAGTAGTTAAAATTTCTGTTAAAAACTTCCTATCTTTTTTTTCTGGCTTAATTATTCAAATCTACTTGTATGAGTAATAGCACGGGTAACCATGCTATTCAAGATTTATAGTTTGAGTTAACGCAATTTGAAATAGCACAAAACGAAGTCGAGTGCTATTTCAATTACTTTACGAGTGCTTTTGACCCATGATAGCACAGGCTACCCATGCTATCACTTGCTAATAGTAAGCAGCTTTTAAAAAAGTCGTTTGCAATTGTAGCTACACTGTATCATTCACTCACTATCTCCGTATTTCATGATTTGTTTCCGTTGGGACTTCATAATTTATTGATAAACATTCCATCTAACTGTACGTTTCCAAGGTTAATGCTGAACGCATGCGCACTTCACTTAGCTACCATGGCATTTTACTTAGTTTCCACCTGGTTACCGAGATATTTCAATTAGTTATACGCTAGTTCACTTTCCCATATATTTTTGAATTGGGCAACATACACACCATACTATTAATAAATTAATTTTTTAAATAAATTTTCATTTCTTTATAATTGGTCTTTAGGCACAGGTTTTGAGTTGTTTTCTTTTTTAATTTAGATGAAATATAGGTATCAAAATAATAATATCAAAAATGGAGGAATCCATTGGGGTAATTAAATGTTAAAATATTATAGTGTTGTTAAAAATAGTTTATTTGGTTATATCTAAGTTCAATTAGAATAGCCTGAAGCTCAGTTTGAATAGAAGTAACTTGTATCATGTGATTTTCATCACAATACTAGCTGCCTCAATGCTAGTTACTGCCCTGATCTGGATACTCATGTGATAGTACTGCACCTAGCTTCTTCTTAAAATGGGGAATCACAGTCTAATTTATTGGCAATGAGGAATCAAAATGCACCAAAACTTGGGCTAGCGTATATTAAATTCATCTTTGCAATTTGCATACTTTTTCCATTTTTTCCCTTAATTGATTCACTGTTAGTTGCTTGATGATGTTTTTTTGTTGGTGGCAATAAGCCTTCCCCAGAAATGTTCATAGCCCCTTGACTTCATTGGGTTGAGGAGCTTAGACAAAGGCAAATAAGTATCTTATGACAGATTTATATCCTCTTGTTCAATTTCATCATGCCATGAATGCTATCCTTAAATGCTGTTAACATTTTTCTCGATTGTGCAGTGTAAGAACTACTTGTGTCATGCACTGTAATATTTGCCCTTTTTGAAGTAGAAAATTTGTTTATGTATTTATATGTACGCTCTGGCTATAAAATGACTACTACTCTAAGTTAGTTGTCACATGATGGGAATGCCAGAACTGATTAGTTCTGCCCCCTCGTTGCTTCCTTCGTTGCTTCCAAAAGTCATTTGTTCGTCTCCTACTCTGTGCTTTGTTCTTATTATAGTTAGTAATTTAGTGCTCTTTTGGTTGTTAGTGTTATTGTTGTTATTATTGTGTGTGTCCATTCCAGGCCGAGCCAAGACATTCTCTGGACGGATACGTCACAGCAGTGCCTGCATGTCCGTACTAGGAGGTAGGGCTGACCACTCCCCTCTCATGATTAAGAAGGCTAACTCCTGCTCCACAATATACACTGATGACAGTACCGTCAGCCTCCCCAGCCTCAAGTTCTCGTTAAAATAATATGTATGGGATTTCATGTAGGCAATTGCATATGTCGGTAAAGGTATTTCATCAATGAGGCATATTGTTTTAATTTAAGAGTATATATTTTTACATTTATGTATCAATACGGACTAAGTATATCAATTGATGATAGTTAGTAAAAAGCGTCCATTTTTTTGTACGAAGCTATCTACGATATTGTAAATATACACTTGGATGTTTATACACTTTAATTATTTATTTATAAGAAAAAATTTTATGCCGAAACATTTTGCTTTAGCAAGGAATTTTGATAATTGGATGCAGTATCATGAAAAGATCCTTAAAACCTTCTCAATTTTATCGACAACTCATTGATACTGCGTGTACCGCAAAGTACCCAATTTCAGATTTGTGTATTATGTCCCCATTTGACATTATGTTGTTGTTGTTGTTGTTGCTGTGTCTGTAGTGTTTCTCTAGCAGTGTTTTATCACATTAAGAATAGAGATCGTACACGAGACCCTCGGACATTACCCATGTTTGATGAGAAACTTCATCCACTCACGGTACATAATTGGCATAATTAACATTGTTAGCACTGTATGTATGTCATATTTACACTCACAATTCTTATTTAATTATTTATTTGTTTATTTTTATTTATTTTTTTTTTGCCATTTAAGGTTTTATACAAACTTTGAATGTGTTGTTTGTTGTGTGTGTGTGTGTACATATTTAGAGAGAGGAAGTCCCTGCTCATTATGGAGACTATACACCCGACCACAAAGTTATTTATAAATTTATTAAAACTCTTTTTCATGCAGCACAGGTAAAGTAGGGTACATGTGTGTGAATGTGTGTATTTGTGTATTATATATTGCCCATGTACCTTATGTAGTTAACAGATGTACATACAATGTGACCAGCTTGTGGAAAATGTAAAGAAACAAAATTTACCTTGAAAAGCTCGCAAGTTGAAAATGTTAAATATTAAAAACAAATTGAACATAGGCTTCATGAAAAGTATTCCCAATTTGGTATTGAAACAAGACCATAAAACATGAGCAGCAGCACCAACTTTTTTGTTGTTTTGCTTTTGTTTTTTTACCTTCATGTGTTTACTAGTGGTGTGCTTGTGCACAAATGGCGAGCGAGCCTTAAACTACACTATTGTGAAATGATTGATTTACCTCCAAACACTTAATTATAGTCGAGTTTTTAAATTACGTATAATTTACCATAATATTATTACGGTAAAGACATTTAATACCATAGTGACCAATCCCTGCAACTGTTTGAATTGTAAAAAAGCAAAACTATCATGTCACGTTATTTAAACTTTTTTCTTTGCTATATTCTTAGTAGTAGTTGTAACGCATAATACTTTTACATAACTGGACATACCTACGCAAGACTTACCTTCGTGGCAACTCTAGTGGATAATGAATTTTCAGGTAAATACTGTTGCATAAGGCTTATATCTGTGACAAATAGATTATTCTCTTACCTTATAACTAACTCGAATAGAAATAGAACTCCAGTAAGTTTTTGAGTTTTAACTGCACCACCGAAATAATTGAAAGCGGTAAAAATTTCAATTTCTAGGGTGATACGGGTAATGATCGATAACCAGAGGATTCTGTTTAGTGAAATTTGGGACGGGGTCGAACACCGAGCTAACACAAAAGTACGAGAGGGTCAAAGTACAAAATGACATACGTACATCTAAACACATATAAACAAACAAACATCCCCGATTTTCAATTGTGTTACCCCTCTAAGTGTCTCGCTCGCTCGCCAATTACTTCTGCCTTCCACATAATTGTTTACTATACTGCTAACACAGTTTACATATAGCGTTCTGTTGGTAGCATTCTCTCTAGGGCTTTCTAGAGTGGTGCTGCATCACTAGGTTTGCATGATGCACCACATGGTTGGAAACTTACATTATTTACCACCGGGTTCGTTGTTGTTGTTGTTGTTGTTGTTGTTGTTTCTTTTTTCCCTTTTCACTATTGCAAGTACTGCCACATATTTATGTCCACGCATAACCACATGATGTGCATGCAACAACGTGCGCAGATTTGATTGGATTCACAATCCTAGGAAACACTGTCTGTCAGTTCACTACTGTTTTCTATATGGTGCTAGACGTGTAAAATGTCTGATTAACTTTGATAAAGCAGCTGACTGCAGTTGCGATCGGCACACCCCTCTGATGAGGACCCTACTTCATAGGCCTTTTACCCATTGTTGGATCTCTAGTAGTAAAAAATAAAATAATGCAATGGCACCCGGGCACCAGTATATTAGTCCTGATAGCTAGCAGCTACTGATAGCCACTGTTCTCAGTGCTGGTAGCCCTAGCCTAGCAGCTACCTGATACCGCTAGTCTGCTGGGGGCCCATGAGTTTACAACTGGCAATTCTCATCAGGTAAAATAGTATGCCCAATGGCTGTTCCACCACAGGCACTATTAGCTCTCTAAGGATGGCTGCTCGTCAGTGGTGGTATTATTGGAATAGTAAGGGGCTGTAGATATATTGTACTCTAAATAATTAGTTTTCTGCAGGTCGGGTTGGATATATGGGATCTAAACCACCAGTCAGTGGTGAATGGCCTTCATTGATACTTACAGATGCAATCAGCAGAAAACAGTAATTCTATGGCTCGACAATACATGGGCATGCTGCCAGTTCAGTTGCCTTGCTTAGCTAGTGCAGTTGGGTTAAGAGTTGGACTCTAGTCCTGATGCTATTTCTCTACCCACAGTCACAACCCCTAGATCACAAGGGCACGCTGAACCCTCGCTATGGTCAGGCGTAGGCCTTCATTACATGTGTGGGATGTGTTGCCGGCTCCCACTCTCTGCTTTATAACCTTCATTCAAAAAAAAAAAATGATCATTATTGTCCAGTGCATATTAGTAACTATCTGCAGTATGTGGCCAGACCCTCTCACGGTGTTGCTAAGGTTGGCTCTGTCAAAGTGAGCGGTATTCTCGAAGCAGAAACTCCTGAATCAGTCAGGTGCATGCTGTAATTGATATTTATGCTGACATGAGAGTGTTACATGAGAAGAGGTGGAACAAATAGGGGTTACATAATGAATGAGATTAGAGAATGAACCATAGTGCATGATGCAGTGTTTTAGGACTCATAAGCTACACTATACTATTGTCGGTGTGGCATTATAATATATAACTTGGGTAGTAGGTTCTAGTAATTAGGGTTAGATCTCCACCTAGTAGAGGTGTGACGGTCCGTCGGGGCCCCCCTTAAAAGCGTCTATGTAGGGCACGCTGCCCTTCACTCTATTGGTACTGGACTTATTCTCACACTATTACACTCACTGCCTGTCTATTCTTGCACTATCAGGCTCTCTGCCTGTCTATTCTTGCACTATCAAGCTCTCTGCCTGTCTATTCTCACATGATCAGGCTCTCTGCCTGTCTATTCTTGCACTATCAGGCTCTCTGCCTGTCTATTCTCACATGATCAGGCTCTCTGCCTGTCTATTCTTGCGCTATCAGGCTCACGGCCGTCTATTCTCTCACTGTCGGGCTCACTGCCTGTCTAGTCTTTCTCTATCAGGCTCATATTCTCTCACTATCAGGCTCACTGCATGTCTACTCTCACTCGCAGGCTTGCTGCCTATCTATTCTGTCACTCTTGTTCTTATCCATTCTCACATTCAGACTGGCTGCCTATCTAGTGGCACTGTGTCATGCTTTGTTCGTGCACTCTCAAACTCGCTGCCATCTGTTCTTGCACTATCAGACTTGCCTACCTAATCTCGCACTTAGGCCCAGGGCCTATATATTCTTGCATGCACTATCGGGCTTGCTCACCTGCGTATTCTCAAGCTCACTGCCTATCTACTCACAAGCTCACTGCCTATGTATTCTCAGGCTCACTGCTCATGTATTCTTAGGCTCACTGCCCATGTATTCTTAGGCCCACTGCATATCTAGTCAGAGGCTCACTGCCTAGGTATTCTCAGGCTTGCTGCCTATCTACTCACAAGCTCACTGCCTATGTATTCTCAGGCTCACTGCCCATGTATTCTTAGGCTCACTGCATATCTAGTCAGAGGCTCACTGCCTAGGTATTCTCAGGCTCGCTGCCTATCTATTCTCAGGCTTACGGCCTATCTAGTCACAGGCTCCCTGCCTATGTATTCTCAGGCTCACTGGCTATATATTCTCAGGCTCACTGCCTATGTATTCTCAGGTCGCTGCCTATCTGTTCTCAGGCTCACTGCCTATGTATTCTCAGGCTCACTGCCTATGTATTCTCGGGCTCACTGCCTATGTATTCTGGGGCTCACGGCCTAGGTATTCTTAGGCTCACTGCCTAGGTATTCTCAGGCTCACTGCCTATGTATCCTCAGGCTTACTGCCTATGTATTGTCAGGCTCACTGCCTATGTATTCTCAGGCTCACTGCCTACGTATTCTCAGGCTTGCTGCCTATGTATTCTCAGTCTCACTGCCTATGTATTCTCAGGCTTGCTGCCTATCTATTCACAAGCTCACTGCCTATGTATTCTCAGGCTCACTGCCCATGTATTCTTAAGCTCACTGCCTAGGTATTTTCAGGCTCACTGCCTATGTATTCTCAGGCTCGCTGCCTATCTATTCTCAGACTCACTGCCTATCTATTCTCAGGCTCACCGCCTATGTACTCTCAGGCTCACTGCCTATGTATTCTCAGACTCACTGCCTATCTATTCTCAGGCTCACTGCCTATGTACTTTCAGGCTTGCTGCCTACGTATTCTTAGGCTCGCTGCCTATGTATTCTCAGGCTCGCTGCCTATCTATTCTCAGACTCACTGCCTATCTATTCTCAGGCTCACCGCCTATGTACTCTCAGGCTCACTGCCTATGTATTCTCAGACTCACTGCCTATCTATTCTCAGGCTCACTGCCTATGTACTCTCAGGCTTGCTGCCTACGTATTCTTAGGCTCACTGCCTATGTATTCTCAGGCTTGCTGCCTATTTATTCTCAGACTCACTGCCTATCTATTCTCAGGCTCACTGCCTATGTACTCTCAGGCTTGCTGCCTACGTATTCTTAGGCTCACGGCATATCTATTCTAAGGCTTACGGCCTATCTAGTCACAGGCTCACTGCCTATGTATTCTCAGGCTCACTGCCTATGTATTCTTAGGCTCACTGCCTAGGTATTCTCAGGCTCGCAGCCTATCTATTCTCAGACTCACTGCCTATCTATTCTCAGACTCACTGCCTATGTACTCTCAGACTCACTGCCTATCTATTCTCAGACTCACTGCCTATGTACTCTCAGGCTTGCTGCCTACGTATTCTAGGGCTCACTGCCTATGTATTCTCAGGCTTGCTGCCTATCTACTCACAAGCTCTCTGCCTATGTATTCTCAGGCTCACGGCCCATGTATTCTTAGGATCACTGCATATCTATTCTAGGCTCACTGCCTATATATTCTCAGGCTCACTGCCTATATATTCTCAGGCTCGCTGCCTATCTATTCTAAGGCTTACGGCCTATCTAGTCACAGGCTCGCTGCCTATCTATTCTCAGGCTCGCTGCCTATATATTCTCAGGCTCGCTGCCTATCTATTCTAAGGCTTACTGCCTATCTAGTCACAGGCTCGCTGCCTATCTATTCTCAGGCTCGCTGCCTATATACTCTCAGGCTCGCTGCCTATCTATTCTCTGGCTCGCTGCCTATATATTCTCAGGCTCGCTGCCTATCAATTCTAAGGCTTACGGCCTATCTAGTCACAGGCTCGCTGCCTATCTATTCTCAGGCTCGCTGCCTATATACTCTCAGGCTCGCTGCCTATCTATTCTCTGGCTCGCTGCCTATCTATTCTCAGGCTCGCTGCCTATCTATTCTAAGGCTTACTGCCTATCTAGTCACAGATCTTAGGATATAGATTCTCAGGCTCGCTGCCTATATATTCTCAGGCTCGCTGCCTATCTATTCTAAGGCTTACGGCCTATCTAGTCACAGGCTCGCTGCCTATCTATTCTCAGGCTCGCTGCCTATATATTCTCAGGCTTGCTGCCTATCTATTCTAAGGCTTACGGCCTATCTAGTCACAGGCTCACTGCCCATGTATTCTCAGGCTCGCTGCCTATATACTCTCAGGCTCGCTGCCTATCTATTCTCTGGCTCGCTGCCTATCTATTCTCAGGCTCGCTGCCTATCTATTCTAAGGCTTACGGCCTATCTAGTCACAGGCTCACTGCCCATGTATTCTCAGGCTCGCGGCCTATATACTCTCAGGCTCGCTGCCTATCTATTCTCTGGCTCGCTGCCTATCTATTCTCAGGCTCGCTGCCTATCTATTCTAAGGCTTACTGCCTATCTAGTCACAGGCTCACTGCCCATGTATTCTGGGGCTCGCTGCCTATATATTATCAGGCTTGCTGCCTATGTATTCTGGGGCTCGCTGCCTAGGTATTCTCAGGCTCACTGCCTATGTGTTCTGGGGCTCGCTGCCTATATATTCTCAGGCTCGCTGCCTATCTATTCTCAGGCTCACTGCCTATGTATTCTGGGGCTCGCTGCCTATCTATTCTCAGGCTCACTGCCTATGTATTCTGGGGCTCGCTGCC
>WLWD01005964.1_pt1 | contig 13181 bp, 9 predicted proteins | sample 6712731 | NCBI WGS metagenome assembly WLWD01 (sample SAMN12718690, study PRJNA576275) | sponge metagenome | isolation source: marine sponge | host: Mycale hentscheli | place: New Zealand: South Island, Marlborough, Capsize Point | collected 2014-11-01
TCATGGTAATGTGATGCTATATGTTGTCATGGTAATGTGATGCTATATGTTGTCATGGTAATGTGATGCTATATGTTGACATGGTAATGTGGTGCTATATGTTGTCATGGTAATGTGATGCTATATGTTGTCATGGTAATGTGATGCTATATGTTGTCATGGTAATGTGATGCTATATGTTGACATGGTAATGTGGTGCTATATGTTGTCATGGTAATGTGATGCTATATGTTGTCATGGTAATGTGATGCTATATGTTGTCATGGTAATGTGATGCTATATGTTGACATGGTAATGTGGTGCTATATGTTGTCATGGTAATGTGATGCTATATGTTGTCATGGTAATGTGATGCTATATGTTGTCATGGTAATGTGATGCTATATGTTGACATGGTAATGTGGTGCTATATGTTGTCATGGTAATGTGATGCTATATGTTGTCATGGTAATGTGATGCTATATGTTGTCATGGTAATGTGATGCTATATGTTGACATGGTAATGTGGTGCTATATGTTGTCATGGTAATGTGATGCTATATGTTGTCATGGTAATGTGATGCTATATGTTGTCATGGTAATGTGATGCTATATGTTGTCATGGTAATGTGATGCTATATGTTGTCATGGTAATGTGATGCTATATGTTGACATGGTAATGTGGTGCTATATGTTGTTGTCATGGTAATGTAATGCTATATGTTGTTGTCATGATATATGTTTGTGGGAGATTAGAGTTCCCAGGAGCTTTGACCTTCTGGCTAAGGAAGGCTAGAATAAGTTCCCCAGAATAGAGATGAATCAGTTCTAGGCAGGTCGCTGCCACCAGGAGTTAAGCTTCCCAGAGCCAGAGAGAGGTTAATTCTTGGTTCAGTTAGTGTCATAGGTTAATATGAGATACAGCAAAAGCTCCCAGAATGATACTTAGCCAGCCAATATATAGAAAACCAGCTATCACAAATGAATAAGGGTGCATGAGAAAAAGAAACATAAATAAACTAGTTAATTAAATAATTACATAATTGATGAATGCAAAGTAAGTAATGATATAATTGATAAATAGGAGAGTAGATAATTAAATAATTACTGAGGAAGGACATGGGAAATGTATGGGTGGAACTTAAACAGTTAATTAATGTTGGTGTCCATTACACCACAATGTTGTCATGGTAATGTGATGCTATATGTTGTTGTCATGGTAATGTGATGCTATATGTTGTTGTCTTGTTAATGTGATGCTATAGGATGACATTGAGCGTAACAGTATCCCTCAAATTCCTTTATTTGATCTACTCACCAAGTTTGATGGGAGAAAAGAAAAGGTACGAGGCATGAATGTTTATGTGCAAGGAGTGTATGTGTGTGTGTGTGCGTGCATGTGTGTATGTATGTGTGTGTGTTACATGTCAGTAGATATCCACGCAGGTATGCTGTGTATTATTGTTGGTTTGTTTTGTGTTTGTAGGAATATCAAACTCGTCGTGAATCTCACATTAAGAGGTTTGAAATCACTAAATTGCCACCTTATCTCATCCTCTTCATTAAGGTATAAATTACTAGGAGCATTGTGTTAGATACTCTTCTATATTGTCACACATCCTCACACATTTCAGAGATTCACCAAGAATAACTTCTTTATAGAGAAGAACCCTACTATAGTCAACTTCCCTATCAAGTAAACCCACTGGTAGTTATGCACTGGTGTTGCCATGGAGATGATATTGTTGCTATAGGGACATTGACATGGCAGAGTTTCTGGCAGATGATGAGGAAGTTCAAGCTGCCCATAAACACACCACATACGACCTCATAGCTAACATCTGCCATGACGGACAACCAGGTATGCCAGTGTGGTGGGTGTGGCTTGTGGTTATTTTCCTTTATTTTGTAGGTAAAGGGACATATAGAGTGCACGCGAGACATACAGTAAGTGAATTAGTATATACACATGGACATGTGGGTGTGGCATATGTGTGTGTGAATGTGACATGTACATGTGTGGATATGGCATGCAGATGTGTCCTTGATCTCCAGTTGCCTAGTTAGCATTGTTTTAGAAAGCACTGTTGCTATAGGAAGTCAGTCAGTTAAACTTTCACTGGCCGACTGGCACACTGTCAGAATTGCATTTTTATATATCTGCATGTATGGTACGTGCGACCTTTTTTTTTTTTTTTCTTTTTTTTTTTCTTTCCTTTTTTTCATGCGAACACCTGATTATGAAATTCATACAAGCACCTGATTGTGTAAATTGGTAAAGTGTCTTGAAAAAAAACTATGAATGATCAGTTTCATTGAGTCAGGTGTACTTTGACCTCGGTATGTTGTGTTAAATTTCAACTTGGTGTTGTGCTAAACTGTGCAATTGGGCTCAAGAAACTAGAGTTGAGAAACTGGAGATGCATCCAGGAGGTGTAGCTCAGAGCGCTTTCTTATAGGGTGAAAATTAAATATTAATGAGAATGTAAATAGTATTGGTTCTTGTTGCTATAGTGTTGTTAGGTGTACTAACTAGGTAAGTGTGCACCATTCCGATAGCTGCTGTAACTGTTCACAAGATCTGCCTGAGGGCACAACTGTTAACTATGTAACTGTTCACACGATCTGCCTGAGGGCACAACTGTTAACTATGTAACCGTTCACACGATCTGCCTGAGGGCACACCAACTATGTAACTGTTCACAAGATCTGCCTGAGGGCACAACTGTTAACTATGTAACTGTTCACAAGATCTGCCTGAGGGCACAACTGTTAACTATGTAACTGTTCACAAGATCTGCCTGAGGGCACAACTGTTAACTATGTAACTGTTCACACGATCTGCCTGAGGGCACAACTGTTAACTATGTAACTGTTCACAAGATCTGCCTGAGGGCACAACTGTTAACTATGTAACTGTTCACAAGATCTGCCTGAGGGCACAACTGTTAACTATGTAACTGTTCACAAGATCTGCCTGAGGGCACAACTGTTAACTATGTAACTGTTCACAAGATCTGCCTGAGGGCACAACTGTTAACTATGTGACCGTTCACACGATCTGCCTGAGGGCACAACTGTTAACTATGTAACTGTTCACAAGATCTGCCTGAGGGCACACTCGTTACTATGTAACTGTTCACAAGATCTGCATGAAGGGCGACCTTTACCGATTAAAACGATGTTTGGACAAGATCTGCTGCCTGAGGCAAACAACTGTTAACTATGTAAAACGTTTCACAAGATCTGCCTGAGGGCACGGGTGCTTTGGTGTTAAGCGTATTGGTCACTGTTCACAAGATCTGCCTTAGGGCAACAACTGTTTTAACTATGTAAGCGTGTGGTTCCACATAAGATCTGCCTGAGGGCACAACTGTTAACTATGTAACTGTTCACAAGATCTGCCTGAGGGCACAACTGTTAACTATGTAACTGTTCACAAGATCTGCCTGAGGGCACAACTGTTAACTATGTAACTGTTGACAAGATCTGCCTGAGGGCACAACTGTTAACTATGTAACTGTTCACAAGATCTGCCTGAGGGCACAACTGTTAACTATGCAACTGTTCACAAGATCTGCCTGAGGGCACAACTGTTAACTATGTAACTGTTCACAAGATCTGCCTGAGGGCACAACTGTTAACTATGGTGACCGTTCACACTCTGCCTGAGGGGCAAACTTTACTATTTAACGTTACACAAAGACGCCTGAGGCACAACTGTTAACTATGTAACTGTTTTCAAAAATCTGCCTGAGGGTCACAACTGTTAACTATGTAACTGTTCACATATCTTGCCTGAGGGCACAAACTGTTAACTATGTAACTGTTCACAAGATCTGCCCTGATGGCACAACTGTTATAGTAACGTTCACACGATCTGCCTGATGGCACACTGTTAACTAGTAACTGTTCAAAGCTCTGCCTGAGCACAAAAAAAAAAAAACTGTTAACTAAGGTAACTGTTTCACAAGATCTGCTGAGGGCCACACTGTTAACTATGTCACTGTTCACAAGCTCTGCCTGAGGCACAACTGTTAACTATGTAACTGTTTCACAAGTCTGCCTGAGGGCACAACTGGTAAACTATGTAACTGTTCACAAGATCGCCGAGGGCACAACTGTTAACTATGTAACTGTTCACAAGATCTGCCTGAGGGCACAACTGTTAACTATGTAACTGTTCACACGATCTGCCTGAGGGCACAACTGTTAACTATGTAACTGTTCACAAGATCTGCCTGAGGGCACAACTGTTAACTATGTAGCATCAGGAAAGGTAGAACTGCTTTATTACAGTATTTCTCTGAACTCGGTGTAAATATTGTAGATTATTAGCGAGCAAGACACTATACAGTGGTGTCGAATTGAGAATCGGGGATATTTGTTTATATATGTGTGTGGTGACGTACATATGTCATTTGTACTTTGACCCTCTCATATTTTTGTGTTAGCTCGGTGTTTGACCTTGTTCCAAACTGCACTAAACAGAATCCTCTCGTTAATCGATCATTCCCCTATCATCCTAGAAATTGAATTATTTACCGCTTTGAATTCTTTTGTGGGTGCAGTTTGAACTCAAAAACTTACCGGAGTTCCATTTCTATTCGAGTTAGCAGCAGTGGTAAGATTACGCTATTTGTCGTAGTTATAAGCTCTGTGCAACAGTATTTAGTTGAAAGTTTTCATTGTCCACTAGACTAATCACAAAGGTAAGTCTTGTGTAGGTATGTTTGGTTGTGTGAAAGTATTGTGCTTTACAGCTACTACCATAGTATGTCCAAGTTGAGTTGGCAAAAAAAAAAAAACGTGAATAAACTTAGAACGGAAGCAGCTACGCATCCGGGGTTTGCATCATTGGAAAGCTCGCACCGAAGTGGTTAAAAATATTCCCTCAGTAAACTCCAAAACCAGAGGAAAAGTGTTATTTGGATCCAAAACTCAATACAAAAGTCTATGGGAGTAGAAAAAAAACCCACAGCTTTCCCGCTATACACGCGCCCGAATTTTGTCACACGGTTTGGTGCAATCGATCACATGTAAAGTTTTCAATGAGCTTGTAAACAACGAACTTGTCCCTTCTCCGGTGAGTACTTTCTAGCCTTGTATTCCATTACTAGTGTATGCTATGAGCGCCAGAGGGTCTTTAGTTGTTGCATCTAGGATACAGGTAAGTACGCAGGTAGATTTAATTCTTATACCTGTTTAACAACTAATGGTGAGCTGTAAATAGAAATATAACGCCAACATTTAGCTAGCAGAGTGTAATAAAGCTGTTGTGTGACTGTTAGATCTGTTTATGCACGTTTCTTACCCTTCCACTAATGCTCTTTTTTTTTTTTTTTTTTTTTTTTTTCCCCTTTTTTTTTCTTTTTTTTTTTCCTGGATTTATTGTGGCAATTCTGAGTGACTCCATCTTCACTTCGGGGTTAGCTACTAAAGAAGCTTTTCATTAACTTTTCTTCTTTTTTTTTCCCCGATTTAAACAGTATGGGAGAATGGTTACTATGGCATTGAACCCCTTTACCGTATATACGTAATTAAAAAATCGAAGTTTTTTAGTAGCTTGAGTGTTAGAAGTTAAAGTCAATCGTTTAACAATAGTGTAGCTTTAGGCTTGCTCGCCATTTGTGCTCAAGCACATCACTAGTTTTATAGGTGTATGTATATGTTTTACAGGGTGCTAACCAGTGTATGTGTGTGTGTGTGTGTGTGTGTTTTACAGGGTGCCAACCAGTGGTATGAGTTGCAAGACTTGCATGTCCAAGATCTTCTTCCTCAGATGATAACACTAGCAGAGGCTTACATACAGGTTAGTATATTGCGGGTGGGTGTGGCTGATGTGATGTGGGTGTGGTTACTATGATGTGGGTGTGGTTGATATTGTTATGGAAACTGGACTGAGGTTTCTTGAGTCGTCATCATTATGTCACTTCCTTTGTCATTCTGTTTATGTGATTGTTGCAATTTTTCTTTTATGTGTGATTCTGGATTGATTAATAAGAAACTGAAAACATCATATATGATGTGGGTGTGGCTAGAATGTGTGTGTTAGGTTAGTATCGTACTGGTATGGCATTTTGTATAAATACCGATTACCCCTATAACAGTTGAAGAATCTACCGATTTACCAATATTGAATTTAGTGAATAATACTTTTAAAAAATATCAAAAAAAAACAACAACTGTTCACGATGATTTTTTTTATTAGTAAAATTTAAGTAATGTTCCAAATTATGTTTTATGAGTAAAAGTGTCTCTGCTTGCTCAGGGGCATGGTGGTTACGCTTTCCATCGTAGATGAGATGAGACTGGCACCAGAAAAAGCCTCTCAGAAGGAACTGAAGTACGAGGGGAACTTGAGTGTTTTAAAGCTAGTTTGGAAAGGAGTGGAAATTGTTTACTGTTGTCATTTCACCATGTATAATAGTTACTTTATGAGTCAATTATTGGCTCAGACAAATACCTTTCAACCTCACCAATCTCTGTACGTACATTCACCACTATATTCCAAAATCTCTGTTTTCTGCCATTTCCACATCTCTGTTTCCTGCCATTTCCACATCTCTCTTTCCTGCCATTTCCACATCTCTGTTTCCTGCCATTTCCACATCTCTGTTTCCTGCCATTTCCACATCTCTGTTTCCTAGCCAGTAATTCCTCTCTTCTAGACTGATGGAATTTTCTTTAGACAAGCTTGAGGTGGTTTCACCACTATCCTATACTGCTTCAAACTTCTCCTTCAGTAAAACATGTTTCAATGCACTACACAGGTTGAGCCCACCTCGACTGCTGGGAAGTGATGCTTGCAACCATGACCAGTGTGAGATGGGCATCCAATAATTGACTCTAAAGTGCGGAGGATGGATGTGTCAAACTCTGCTGATGAACTGACTATGTGGCTGGGTGGGTGGCAGGCGTGGAGCACAAAAGAGATCTTGGCGAGTGCAAGGCAGGAGCTAAGAGAGTAGTCTCTAATTGAGCGTCTTGCATAACCTCCAAAGGATCTCTCTAATTTATCCAGCCTATCTCTGAACACTTCTTTGCAGAAGTGCTGAGGGCGTATGGGGCAGCCTAGTAGTGCGCAGTTGTGCCGGTTCAGACTCATCCCTCTCACTCTCTGGCATTTTAGTTTCCAAATGAGATCTTACAAAGAAATAGATTGTAAGAAGTTTTCAATCCTCCGGGGTAGGTGGCCTTGTAGTAATGTATAGAGCAATCTGCATCACTTGCTGGAGCCAGTAAGAAAGGGAAGCTTCAATGAGTGATGCTGGTTCTGTTATCCTTTCAACTGGTAAGGTGGCACAGTCAAATTTTATATCCATGACCCTAGTGCGAGTTCACTAGGAGGAACCAGTTGTGAAGGTGCGTAAAGACTAACAATGATAAATTGGACAGAAGTCAGTGTTTTTAAGATTCTGTTGAACTTAACATTCTTGCTTGTCAAGGTATGAATCTAATGGGTATGGTGGGTACTAAATTAGTATATATCATGTTTTCATCACTTTTTCATCACTTTACTAATATATCAATTTTTGGATTATTTTAACCCCACCCAATATTGTAGGCTTGGCAAATGTGGCAATAAACTTCTGCAGTGAGTGGGCGTGTCAGTTTCTAGTTTTATGTTAGTTTCATGTTGTTTCTTTAGATCTGGGAGTTGCGGACGTCCTGATTGTCTATTTCGCTGTCCTGTGGTCACACATGCCATCAACATGTCCATCCATCAAGATAGTGTCCACCATGATAGTTCACAATACTGGACCTGAGTATCTATACCTCAAACATGTCATAGTCTCTTCTCTGGTCTACAGTTTGCACATCTTTATAACTTTATTTGTTGCTTTTTGTATATTTGATTATGAGTAACTATTGATTGCTAAACATCTAGCTATTGGTAACATCTAGCTATCAGTAAGCATCTAGCTATCAGTAAGCATCTAGCTATCAGTAAGCATCTAGCTATCAGTAAGCATCTAGCTATCAGTAAACATCTAGCTATTAGTAAACATCTAGCTATCAGTAAGCATCTAGCTATCAGTAAGCATCTAGCTATCAGTAAGCATCTAGCTATCAGTAAGCATCTAGCTATTGGTAACATCTAGCTATCAGTAAACATCTAGCTATTGGTAACATCTAGCTATTGGTAACATCTAGCTATTGGTAACATCTAGCTATCAGTAAACATCTAGCTATCAGTAAACATCTAGCTATCAGTAAACATCTAGCTATTAGTAAGCATCTAGCTATCAGTAAGCATCTAGCTATCAGTAAGCATCTAGCTATCAGTAAACATCTAGCTATCAGTAAACATCTAGCTATCAGTAAACATCTAGCTATTAGTAAACATCTAGCTATTAGTAAACATCTAGCTATCAGTAAACATCTAGCTATCAGTAAACATCTAGCTATTAGTAAACATCTAGCTTAACACATAGATTATTCAACAACTTGTAGCTTCACAAGAACATTGTTGTTGACTAAATCAATGAGGTGAGAATTAGTGGAGTTCAGTGACATTACTTACAATAATAATACAAATAATTGTTATATTGATAAATGAGTTTACTTGAATCTCTGCTGTGTTCCAAACAGTTGCCGTGGGCACGAGATGGGTGTAGTAGCACCTGAATACACACACACATAAATGTATCCTGACGCATCCCTACCTTCTCAACACACACATCCCTACCCTCACATCCCTACCCTCTCAACACACACATCCCTACCCTCACATCCCTACCCTCTCAACACACACATCCCTACCCTCTCAACACACACATGTATCCCGACACATCCCTACCCTCTCAATACACACATGAATGTATCTCATGATGAATCTAAGATTTAGAGCTGTAGCATCAAGTGTGTAGTGAGGAAGCTACTCGAGGCCAAGGATTTCTAAATGTTGCCAATTCATAGTATCTTAATCAAACTTGTTTAGAACGTAGCAACGGCTGAAAATTTCTTGATGGTAGAGTTTCGAGTGTAGCAACAAGTGTCCATTTTCTAAATACCACAGAGCATAATTCTACTTGAATAGATTCACACAATGAACCAATCAAATTGCTCACATGTCATTAGCTATGTTTTATATTAATTATAGTGGGTATTTTTACTATACTAATTGATCGTTCTCTGTCCCACATGTAAGATGTTTATACCTTAAAGGAATATTTAGATAAAATATTCTATACTGTCCCAGACTTCCCCCTTCTATTTTATTAAGTATTTAACACACATACCACTCAGAGGCTTTCGCGGCACAGAATGTAGTCCTACAGTGTGAGAAGATGACAGAAAGGTTGTAGACATACCTGCTCTGTACTGTCTCCGAGATTGATCTTCATTACCATAACAATATGAAGGCGGAGCCAACTTGTTGCCGGCTACCGACCCACTAGCTGGTCCACAAGGTCCTGATCTCCTATCTACTACCTGTACCATTCCAACACTACCTGAAGAAGATAAATACGGCTTTCGAACTGACCCTGTACCAGCATTAACAGACATCATAGAAGCAGGAGTCCCTCCCACTGACATAGGGCTACAACTATGCTGCCTCTGGCTATGCTGAGGACTGATTGACTTCCTCTGTAGTGACATAGATTGAATAGAACCTGAACTAGCTAACAGTTGATTAGATGGTCTGGAGCTACTGGATCCCATAGATCTATATCCAGGTGTCCTCGAGTCTACTGGAGTAGAAGATAAACAAGGAGTCAGAAAGGAATGAGGTGCTCTAAGACTAGATGGACTCAATTTGGAAGAAACACTTTGTATCCTTCTTTGACTTTCACTCCAATCCCCAGATGGTGATGGTGTTTGTAGATCAGACAAATGTAGAGATCTGCTTCGATGCGAGTTGATAATAGAAAGAGAAGCACTTGAGCCCCCACCTGGTGTTGTGCGGACACCACCTGGTGTTGTGCGGACACCACTGCCTGGAGTCCTCTGTTGTTGAGATGATGCTCTGTGGTCTGTGAGTAGAGGTGATGGTTTGCTACACAGAGAGCCGGCAGGTGTGGAACACTGGGACGCATTGCCAGTGCTCAAACCACCTCCGGACCTCATTTCACTCTGAACTTTAGCCCTAAACATAGAGCTTCCCTGTCCCTGAGCTGGTGTCCTGATGGGTGTGGTCATAGTGGGTGTGGTCATTGAGGTATCTAGGGGAATGCCATGTACGGCAGGAGTTACAGCCTCTTTCTGTCTTACTCCTCCCTGCACTCCCCTATCTAGCTCTTGCTTTATTTTAGTTACTTTCTCAATAAATGAATCAATTTCTGCTGAAGTAAATTCACATTTTTTAGCCGAAGGCTTTACACCATATGTTTGGTAAAGGGTTTCATACACTTTGCCATACAATTGTAAGTATGGCTCGGCCCTCTTTCTTATGCTGCGAATAGCCGCAATGTCTTGAAGGAGTCTGTTCTTCAGGTCGCACTCATACTTCCTCTTCCTGTGGACTCTCTGGAAGTTATATACTTCCACCATCTTCTGCAGCAGTGGCCCAGGGTCTTGGAAGTAGAAGGCAACGTCAGGACTCAGTTTATGTTTCTGGCTGAGATTAACAACTGCACAAGGCTTCTTGCAGTCGTAGCAGTAGCCAGTGCTGGGAGGCTTGGGAAGCGGCGCTGCTAGCAAACAGTGGTTGCATGAAAAATGGCCGCAGCTAGTGAGATACAGCTGAGTAGAACTGACTGGAGAACTGTAGGCTCCACAGTGACCACACCTCACCCAATAGGGATCCATTTTTTTTTCTAGTTATAATAATAAAATAAAAATACACAATCACATAATAGCAGTATATAGATATACATACATACATAGTCATAGACCTCACAACTCAAAAGGACACTAGTATATCAATGGCCATAGCTCTACTGTTGAATGGGAAACAGTCACTGAAGGCACTCACCAACTATTACAGGAGATTTCGTTTAGCCCTGGCTGGATAATTATTATAGGGACGATAACAAATTCCTGTGGTCTTTCATAGGGGGAAAAATAAATGACGTTTGTAAACCCGCGCGCTGACGATCTTTACCTAGCGTTTGAAGAATGACGTTGGTAAGTTATTAAGCTGCCAAATTGCTACTATAAGAAAGTTATGCACTTCAATTTTAGGTTAACATCTCCTTAATTCGTGCATTCATTAGTCATGAAGATAACCTTTTCTTGCTGATCACGTTTATATAGTCTTAGAAATATTCACTTTAATTTTTTTCGTTTATACTTTACAGCCCAGTTACTTGTTAGAAGTTGTCATGACAACTGTGTCCATGGTGGAGGCTTTAGTATGCTACAATTCAAGTCGTAATTTATTTCGTGCTTGCCTTGTACCAGGCGACCACTGCACCAACCACTTCTCATATGACTTCTCTGGCAATCTGCAACTCTCGTCTGCTGGTTGCAACAGCCTCAGCTCTGTGAAGTGTATTCTCTGTGACCAGAGAGTTGGAGTCTGCTTGGTAATGACGGAGAATGGTTCAATCATAAAGATACCTAGGTGGTTTAGTTGTGTAATAATGAGTTGTCTGTCATTCAATGAGGGAGTGCTGGGAGTAGTTAGTTTATAAAACAGCTATAGCTCGATCGTTAGTTTGTGTTGTCAGGGAAACACCAACGCGATCTTTGAGAGTGATAATAATTTACTCCATATTTAGCATACACAAATGTTTAGCCTCTAGCCTTCAATATTTCAGTAGCTTTAGCATCTCACTTCAGTAATTTTGGTATCTGTTGCAGTAATGCTTGGTTCCACCCCCTCTCTCCCTCTCTCCCCTTACCTCCCCCCTTTCCCCTCCCCTCTTTCCCCTCCCCCCTTTCCCCTCCCCCCTCTCCCCTCCCTCCTCTCCTTCCCTCCCCCCTCACCCAACCCCATACCCAATTAACTTACTGAATGATATACTTAGCTAGAATCAAAATATTGAGCAGAAATGTTTGAATGACAAAGTGGAAAGTGTCGAGAAAGTTAATGAATGATATTGCAGAGTAACTGAGAGAAACTTTGTCAAGGAAAGAGTGGAAAGTCTGATTGGTTGCAGCAGTTCTTCATGGTAGTCTCAAGTAGCCCACCCCTTTACCAACTGCTACGGGAGAATATGGGAATCTGGTTTGCAGTTGATGAAAAGGCTCAAGGGCGTAGGCAGGGGGTTCTGTACTTTTGAATTAATAATATTCATGAGCAAGTTCCAGTTGAAACCAGTCACATATTTTACAAGTTTTGATATCATAAAGAAGTATCCACAATGACTGTGTGCATCACTAGAGGTAGTCCTTTATCTACTTCCCCAGATGAAGAGGTAAATAATCCAAAAACATTTGCCCTCTTTTCCAGCAATCCAATATTCTATGTCATAAAATCTGTGTAATCGAACATATCAACTTGAGCTGTTAGACTATGGCGTCATCATCTTCTAGTAGTGAAACAGGCATCACTACCTCAAGGCAGAAGGCAAATCAGCTTCTCTTTAAATCAACTTGAGCTGTTAGACTATGGCGTCATCATCTTCTAGTAGTGAAACAGGCATCACAACCTCAAGGCAGAAGGCAAATCAGCTTCTCTTTAATTATGCAAATAAAAATGCTTCCAGAGATAGTCACAGACTAAATTAACTAGTGATAGACCAGAGATAGTCACAGACTAAAGTAACTAGTGATAGCAACCAGAGATAGTTACAGACTAAAGTAAGTAGTGATAGCAACCAGAAATAATCACAGACTAAAGTAAGTAGTGAAGTTTCTGGTAAAGTGTGGTTAAATTGAAACTGCTAAGAATGATAAGTTTGCTTTCTTTTATCTTAAACTTATGCATATGTGTTGTAGTTGTTGTAGTTGTGTGTTGTAGTTTGTTTTGTTGTGTGTTGTAGTTGTTTTGTTGTGTGTTGTAGTTGTTTTGTTGTGTGTTGTAGTTGTTTTGTTGTGTGTTGTAGTTGTTTTGTTGTGTGTTGTAGTTGTTTTGTTGTGAGTTGTAGTTGTTTTGTTGTGTGTTGTAGTTGTTTTGTTGTGTGTTGTAGTTGTTTTGTTGTGTGTTGTAGTTGTTTTGTTGTGAGTTGTAGTTGTTTTGTTGTGTTGTAGTTGTTTTGTTGTGAGTTGTAGTTGTTTTGTTGTGTGTTGTAGTTGTTTTGTTGTGAGTTGTAGTTGTTTTGTTGTGTGTTGTAGTTGTTTTGTTGTGTGTTGTAGTTGTTTTGTTGTGA
>WLWD01005554.1_pt1 | contig 13166 bp, 9 predicted proteins | sample 6712731 | NCBI WGS metagenome assembly WLWD01 (sample SAMN12718690, study PRJNA576275) | sponge metagenome | isolation source: marine sponge | host: Mycale hentscheli | place: New Zealand: South Island, Marlborough, Capsize Point | collected 2014-11-01
TAAAGTGAAAGAGTACCTGTGAAAACTTGCTCATCCCAAAGCAATGTGTATGATGTATTACTGAAGTATTACAGCAATATACTGCTACACTATATTTAGGCATTTGATTGTACAGCAAATATGCATGCTGTACTACCTATGTATTGGCATTTAGATGACCTGTTACATTTTATAAGAATACACTGAATGCATCGTCTCCATGTATTTGCACTTTAATACTATTTGTGACTGTCTACGTGAAAACTGGGCATAAAATGAAAATTTTTGATACTTTTTAAGAAACAAAATGGCACATAAGAAAGGGAGAAAAGGGAATACAAGAAATTCAAGCTAAGAAGGAAACCAGGACGAAAATATGATATTTTAGTTGTACAGCTGTCCTATAGATGTGATATTTTCTGTGAATTCATGTTTTATCTATTGGGGGGGAGGTTTGGAGTACAATAATGCTTATGGGTGAAGTATTAAACTTGTACACGATAGTAGGTTGAGGTTCCTTTGTGTTTCATAATGTCACAGAGGCTTTCATTGGCTGCTAGGCTTGTGATCCACATCAGTTGGTACTTGAACCATGTTCGTTGCTAGATTTGTGATCTGTGCCAATATGGGATAGGGTTTTTAAAGAATATAAGATAGAATTAACCACCTTTATTCCTGACATGTAATGTGGTACAGTTGAGTAGGTCACTCACCAGTACTACCTGAGCGGGCGTAACTCCACTCACTACGGGGCTATAAGGTGAAGGACCAGCCAACCCGACCGCGTCCAGGCCAAGGAGGAGAGCATAACAGCCAAGGCACGACCAGTTGGCGCCAGTATCCAGCTGATAACCGAAGCCCAAGCTGACCCGAGGTTGAGTGAGGTTGAGTTAATTGGTGGCTAGCTTGGACGACGACTCTCTAGTTACCAGCAAGATGGGAGCTGCTACGAAGGAGCAACTCGGTGAAGAAATCCATTATTGACAAAGTCTCCAGTTACAAATATTTCTTTTTTAGAACAGGCAAGAGTGAACAGATATTGTCTGTTTATATAGAGAGTGAGATGTGCTAGCTAATGGATAGATAATGATGGAATGTATGCATTATTGTAACTATGAATGAAACATTAAAAGGTTACTATGGAAATGTTTGTTGTTTCTGGGTGCCGGACTTGCTGTCTCCAGTTATAGAGGTAAGGGGGAGGGGCTGCCTGCAGCAGAGGTTCTGACACGGGAGCTACCTGAACATACTGGGGGGCGGGGTGGGGATTGATCATCGTGGTCAACGAGAAGAACGAGTCTGTTGATGGCTCTGGTGTAAGTTTTACCATTGCGTAGGATTTTGACAACACGTATGAGATCGTCATCTCCCGGGTAAACTGCAATGATCCTACCTAACGGCCAGGTACGTTGTACACGAGTTTCGTCCTGTACCAAGACAATATCACCAACACTAAAGTTCCGCTGAGGATGGCGCCACTTCGTTCTGGATAGTAAATATTGCAGGTAGCACTGTCTCCACTGTGTCCATAAGTCAGCGTTGAGATGTTCGACTAGATTCCATCGTTTGAGGAGCGAAATGTAGGGCGTGTGTAGAGGTTTAATAAATAACTGAGTGAGGAGACGAGATTTGATACTGAGCAGAATATAGAGTCGAGGTATACTGTGCTGAGTCTTGAGTTGAGGGCGACTGCTGAGTCTGAGGGCGACTGCTGAGTCCGAGGGAATATTTAGATATAGTAGCATATGATGTTAAAGTATAATTAGAGTGTGACGTACTTGAGCATGCATCTCATGTAGCACTCAATACAAATGTCTCACACAATATGCTCATGTACACCTCTCACACTTCACCTATATGTAGTGGGGAGGGAAAGACATGTGGCAAATTTTCTACATAAATCAATGTCTTTAACTGTTTGATTATCACTTAATGTTCTAGCAATATTTACTTACAGTATATTTTGAAGTATGCAAATTGAATTCAGTAATAATTATTGCCACTTTATCATTATGCTGCAGGGTATGCTTTTTGATGTTTCTAGCAGTAATGGAGGTTGGCTACAATGATCAAGAATGACGACGAGTACAAGACTTTTTGACATTATTTGTTTGATATCAAACTATCATCCAAATTTTTGTGTACCTTTTTTTCCTTTGATAAATTTTTCCTTTGATAAATTTTTTATTACTAACCAGAATTTTGTGTATTGGTGCACGGCGTTGTCTGGTACGGTATGGTATAGTATGCTGATTGTACAGTGTAGTAAAACCTAGTAAAACACAAGTACACCAGTGCTGCTATATGTTTTACTATTGAGTGAGCTAGAGTTTACTAGTGGTGGACAGGCATGGTAAAACATGAGTGGAACTTGAAGTGTACTGGATGTTTTACCTCGTGGTGTACTGGAATACTTATAGTTTACCTCATGTTTTACTGGACAGTGTAGAGGTAGTAAAACATGTGTAAAACATTCGTGCACAAGTGTTTGAGTTTACTGCATGTTCCACTAGGATTTACTGTCCAGTACAACACAGGTAAAACTGAATTGAATCATTAGTTTACTAATGTTTAACTGATGAGTAAAACGTGGTTGGCAAAGCAGTGGAGGATGGTGATAATGATGCACGTGTTCAGTCTGAGCATGCTCAGTGAAGGTGTGTGCAATGAGTCAACATACTGGTAAAGGATGGAACAGAAATAAACATAGTTATATATATAATGGGTAAGGTTCAGTCTTCCTCTTGCATTGTGTGGTGGGCGTGTCCATAATAGTGGGCAGGGTCACCACAATGTGTTTGTTTTTAATGCATTTTCGTCAGACTGATGAAGACCTCAGGGTTGAAATGTTCAAGATTGCTATGTCAATAGTACAGATTCAATTCAATAGAAAATTTATTAATTAGTAGTAGTAGTAGTAGTAATAATAATAACAATATTATTATTATTAATTATTTGATGATCATGATCATAATTATAGTGATAACACTAGTAGTATTAACAACAAATATAATAATAATAATAATAATTATTATTATTATAATAATGACGTAATAAATAGATAATGGTAAATTTATTGATGAATAAGTTAGTTGCCTGTACTGCCTAAATTTGCTGCCGTATTTCCCCGTTATAATAATAATAAAAATAATAATATCAAAACTGAGCTTTAGTAAATGTTTATGTCTGCACTCTGCGTGTTTACTGGTGAGGCAATCTAGCCAATTCGTTCACCATTTTACTTGAACTTTTAGACTGAAATAATGGGTTTATTTTGCTAAGCAAGAGACTGCTGTCCAATATCTGGTTGTGGGGTCGTCAAACGAGAAAACAAACGTCTTTGGATGATATGGTGGTCGGTCACAAATAAATCACGCCGCCCTCGCAAGTAGCTAGTCCGACGTAAGCTGGTGATTCGATTTATAAAATTGTTTACAATAATAGATGACTAGAGGTATGTATACCTTGCTTAAAAGGTGTAGCTAGCTACTTAATACAGACTTGTGATTATGTGGAGGTATTAACAAAATACCAAACATAATAGGCTTTAATTTTGTAGTAACTAGCTACAAATAATCTTTTAGGCTGATGAAATGAAAATTAGTAAGCTAATTGCTGCAATTCAATATTTTGTCCCCTATGGGTCTGAGTGTTTGTGAGTACATCTTGTGAATGTGGTTCAAACAAGCATTTATAAGCATTGTATAGCTTCTAATTCTTTTGTATAATATTTCATTACTAGTGGATGGTAGCTGGGATGTTAAAATTTTCTTGGGTCTGAGACCTGTTTAGGGAAAAGTTCTGTGTATGAATAACACAATACAGAATTAATCTTAGCAACAAAATGTTTATTGAATCAGGCATGTTTTGTTTTGTTTTGTTTTTGGTTTTTTGTTTTTGGTTGTAAAAATTTGATTTTCTTTTTTTCATTTTTCAATTTTGTAGCAGTAAAGTCAGGGGTTCTCATAATGTTTGAATACACACACTTATGTAAAAATATGTCTAGGAAATACAAACTGATAATTTAATGAACTTATTTGCCTAATAAAATTATCAAACATAATACTATCAAACGCCTTTGGATGTAATTGACAAGGAAGTGAAAGAGTAACAAGATATTTAGTGGTGTATGAAAGAAAGCTGAAAATTCTATATTTTTTAGGTTTGAAATTGCACAAGGCTAAACAAATTACAACTAGCTATAGGACTTTGTGATTGTATTATTACAATTTTTATAATTTTTCTTAATTTCTAGCATATTTTTATTGTTAACTTTATTCATGTACAGATTTTTTTTACTATTCTAGAAGATCCACTAACAAGTTTCTTGCAGTGATTTTTGATATCAAGCAAGACTACAGGTATGCCAATCTAGCTATAAAGTAGAAGAAACAATTTTTTCTTGCTCATCGCTAAATTTTGAAAGATCTAGGGTATGTTGGAATGAATTTGTCTATAGCTAAAAGTGTCCGGAGTACAAAGTAATGCCTAATATGGGTGCCTTCTTTCGTGTGTGGGAGGTTATAAGTTTGGTTGCTATATCTACAAGGGTAACAGGCTTGTGCAGTACAGCTTCAAATATCATGAGTTATTTCATGGTCACGTATCTAAAAATATCATTGTGAAGATATCTAGGGTGGAATAAATATATTTATATTATAGATATAATAATATTATATATATATATATATATATATATATACCAAATCTCACTTGAGACTTGTTAGTTAGTCTCGCTTCACTCGCCCAGCTAATATACTTTTTCATGCTATTCTACCTCCTAATAATGTACATTAGCTATCCAGTTGTTACAAAAACAGCATAAATGTCAAACTTGCCCTTTATAGAATTTTGAGGCCTAGCTAGCTGCATGTGTAAATGTATATACATCATAAACTGATTTTGTTTATATTGAAACCGTTGCTAAATGTCTGAATGAGAAAAAACTTTTAGTAGCTAATAATCTCCAGGCATATGTTGTTGTTATTTTGTCTTTTTGTTTAATATTTGCACAAAAAAATCAGGTCACATTTCTGCTTGACTTCACTGTGATCATATCAGAAACTTGAAAGAAAAAATTATATATAGCTTGCACATGAAGACAAATAATATGCCCGATATACAAGCAGGTGTACATAAACCAAATATTTTGCGGTCAAGTTTTCTGTATTTAACTTGTTAATTTGTCAGTGACGTGTTACTACAACCATAAAAGCCATGATTCCGGAACTGTTGTCCTTTGGCAGTCGATCGTTGCAACTGAACCAATTGCCTTTTTGGCTCCTATCCAGTGAAGCAACTTGAGTACAGCTATATAAGTCGAACAGTGATTCCCAATGTTTTATAGAATCGTTAAGAAGCAATGAATTCCCATTGGGCACTATTTGAAATCTTGCCTTACCTCATCTTCATTGTCGCAGTCGTAGTTTGTGTTATAGCCATCGGGATTACTTCTTGCCATGAATTTCTTGGACAGGCTTACTTTGATAATGGAAATGAACCGAAAAAGGCTATATCTCGAATCCTGGCCGCCTATTCTATTCTCAGCTTTGGCTTGACTGGCGTGTTTGCCTTTCAAAAATTTCTTTTCCGAAGGACCACAGAATGTAGTGACAAGGGAGGCCTATATTGCTATGTTATCAGAGACGGAGCCATAGAAGGATTACAAAACTGCACTGAGGTGACTACTGACGATCCGGTTGTGTGCTATGAGATAGTTTTGGATGTTCTTGAAGGCTTGGGACAGATTGGTAGCTATACGGCATTATTCTTCTTTTTCACAGGCATACCAAAAGCTTTTAATTGGAGTGCTCGGAGCATAGCCTTCTCTACCGGCTGTGGAAGTGTGGCTTTTGTGGTATGCTTGGTGTCTGCTATTGTTCGTCTGGTTCTGCGTAACATACTTCTGGCCATTCAGCCCATCATGTTCAGCCTGAGCTTCTTTTTGATATCTGGTATATTGGGGGTTTTGTGGGCTTGGGAAGGATGTGGTTTTGGTTTAACAAAGTAAAACTATTTTAATGACTCTATTTTTTTTAAACTTGTATTTTTATATCATGTAGCTGGCTATTTCCCCCCTGGAAATTTTATATTATTTTTTATGGTACATTATATTATATTAAGTTTTGTTCGCAATTTTATTATATGATTGCATGTATTTTAAATCTTTTGAGTATTGATATGTATATTTGTTAACGGGCCAAGCTAGTATACAAAGTTAGAGATGTTCATCCTTAGTTTAAACGTCCTGACATAATGTCTTACAAGTTTGAAAGAGACCCACCATCTTAATTCAACCAGTTAATCGTCTTTAAACTGTCAGGTGCAGTTAATTCTAAGAAGTGTCTTTTACCACCACTGAAAGCCATCTACCCAGTATCTTCTCCTAAATCTTGTGGCTGGTATGCAGCAGCAGTCTTGGAGTGGGCATGGGACAATTAACCAGACTTTGAATTTCATTTTTCAGTTATGAGTATATTAGCAACAAGTGTTACTAATAGCTACAGCTGTAAGATAAGAACTCCTTTATTTCAGATGCACACATGTAGCTGCGCAAGTGCTTTACTCCAAGTACTTTCCTAACCTACACAGATCAAACTGCTGACTACTCAAATACCAGATAATCCAATAGTGTAGATGCTGAATAGGATATACAACCCTATGTTAGGTACCCAGGAGATGATAGCATCAGTAGCTACTACTATAGGCAAGGTTTACGATACCCTTCACAGAAATAGCACCTTGCATTAATAGGGAATTGAGCATTATCATATATAAGCAAGCAGGAAAAAGTCAAGTGCATGTTTAGCTTACATATATAGCACCACATGTAAAAGCAACACACCACACTTTTATAACCATTTATGCCACTAATAACACCTGCTGCTATTATTTATGGTAATCCTTATCAAGGCAAGTCCACCAGCTATATCTGTAATAGCTGTATAATTTCTCTATGCAGGTTACACAACTACAAATACAAGTATTATAGTGGCACAATCATCTTCTATGAATTTGTAAGATAAAATTTTATTCACTTGATGTTGCCAATTTGTTAACTGGAGACTGTAAATTTACTAAGTTATGTATTAAAATCACTGGCAACAAATAATAGTAATACGTTTTTTCTTTACGTTTGGAGAAAAAAAGTGCAAGAGAGTTAGCTAGTATAGCTAGCACACGCTAAGATTCAGTGATTGAGACAGTTGACAATTATTAATTCACTAGCTAGAGAAATTCACGTTATTTTTAAACGCAGTGAAGGTATTCGTGGTTCCATTACATGTCGCATACACAACAGCAAATTCCGATGTGAAACTTTGTGAACATTAACACAGTATGAGAAAATGGGCGGACGGGGGGGGGGGGGGGGGGGGTGATTTGAAAAGCTATTTACTAGAATGCAATAATCACACAATTATTGTGTGTGTACACGTGTGCACACGTGTACAACAAGCACTCAGTATTAATATTCGCAAGGCTTTATACAGAGGGTGGTGGTCATTAAGGTGGGCCTGATTCACACTGTGGTTCTCCCTAGGTATTTCGACTAAGCACAGTAATATTTGAACTTCCACCTGGGAGGGCTGTCCAGAAATGCCAGAAATTGTCCATCCTATCCCATTGTCCCATGGGACCTTTAATTCCATGGGACATCCATCTGTCCCACTACAGTAATGCCATCAATTGTCCCATGGGACTATCATAGAAGGTCCCATAGGATGTCCATGCCAAAATTAAAGAAATTATGAAATTTGAAACTTACTCAGCTAGGAATAGGCATAGATAAATATTGCTTTTTTTTCTGCCTAAAATTCTTTCTCCAATGCTCCCAAACTTGCCCTATAATTCTTTCAAAATGTGCCTATATTTCTCATTTATTGCTTGGCCAAAATTCATGTGATACATTGTGAATTACAAAAAAGAAAGTTTTTAGCGACTGTTATATTGTAGCATAACTGAAGCTGAAACATAGTCTTCCAGTGCTCTTTCCTGAGCACTGGAAGACTGATCCAGCTGCTGCTTGTATAATTACATCATGCATTAATAGATTTTCACACATTCCACATTAAGTAATCTGCTAATTCTAAAAAAAAGTTGCCTATATTTCTAGCATATTTCTCATTGCTTCCATGTGCCTATATTTCCCAAAAAAATTCCAGCAATATTTATCTATGCCTAGCTAGGAACCCTTCCCTGTAGTTGAATACTCGGGCTAGCCCATTGTGTTTGTAGTCACATGAGTGGTACACCCAACATTGGGGGGCTTTGCCCCCCACACCCCCAAATGCCATCACAAACACATGAATCCGGCTAGTATGAGTTTACAGGTGGGACACACGTGTATCTATAGGTGGGACAGATGGACGTCTCATGGAATACCAAGGTCCGATGGGACGGGATGGACAATTTCTGGCATTCCTGGACATCTATGCCACCTGGTTGTCCACCTATTGGCTATTCACAACTTTTACTGTTATGGTTTGCAAGCAGGGGCACTTTTCCACAAGTGTCCACTTATGTATGCATACGAGAAGTGTAAATCTCATAGCACACATTTCTGGACAATGATAGGAAAAAGTAGTAATAACATTACTAACACTAACTAGAACACCATAGGTGCGAACCCTCAGTGGTATTTGTGTGTAAACAACAAAATAACCGTGCGCTTTACGCTAACACATAACACAAAATAAAAAAAAAATATAGTCCATACTTCAAAGTCCGCAACACCGTAAACCCTTTACCATTGTGGTTTGTAACCAGAAGGTAATGGACGTCAAAGCAATAAAGCCTAAGTTTGATTTGCACTACTAGTTAGCAAGCCACTGTAACTTTGGGCAAACTTTTTGTTTGTGAAGAAATTTTGTGTCTGATAGAATTAGACATCTCTCCAAAAACAACGTTCAGCTGGTCTTCTCCAAATATCAAATGTACTGGATGAAGTCAGCAAAGATGAGTAGTTGTTGTGACCCTTTACCATTTACAATTGGGTTAAATGAACTGGTAACGGATGTCACCATTAGAGAAAGCAATTGCCCCCGAGTTGGACTCGCTATTTCTAAAAATACAAAGCAAAACAAAAAATGGCATATTAAATGGACTTAAGTACAGTCCTTTTGATAGTTGGAAGGCTAGCAGTAACTACAATTTGGCAGATGGGGGTAGGCAGGGGAAGCCGGCCTACCTACTATTTAAACTAATAGAATTGAACTTAATTATTTTGATTGTAATAGCTATTTATTACTATTATTGACAGCAAAGCTGTATTCAAACTTGTTATCATGTGCCATGCCTTTTCTCTGATCTGGTCCAGGTGGCCTCAAGTTCCTCTAGAATTAAACTGTGTATGGCCATTAAGTCTGTAAACCCTTTACCATACATCCAGATCATTTGGTAAATGAATCGGTAATGGATATCACACAGAAAAAGCAATAGCCATGAGTGGGACTAAATACAACGTATAAAACATACTTCATCGAGTAAAACAGTTTGATGCCACTTCTATGCTTCAATGGCTGCCAACTTTGAGCCCGCTGTTGACATAATGACTGACCGCAGACTATTGTAACCCTCACGAACAAGCGCACTGAGGGTTGATAACAATATGTGTAGGGATAACAACATCTTGCTTGTTAAAAGTGCTTACATAGATAATGTGATTCATTTAGTTCATTTGTAATAATATTCCACTCTGATTCATTAGTCTGTCAGCTAGTACCATATTTCAACAACCCTTACCCATTGTTGGTGTGGTGGGCAAATCACTCTGAATTCTTGCTATACATTACAAACATGAAGGCATGCAGTAGTCTACTGCACAGTCACCTACTACCGATTAAGTGTCTATTTAACTTCTTTTTTCTTTTCTTCACTGGGTATATAGTGTTTAACACCTGCCTTTATTATTTCAAATGCACAAATTCTCCATTGTCTTGCACTTCTGACACAGTTGGCCAATTCCATTTGTTTAGATGAATTTGTTGAGGGAAGCAGTGTAATTTCTTATTGGTCTAGCATTATACAGCCACTCTATGATATGAGTTAGCAGGGTTTCATACAGAGGGGGGCTGGCACTGGGATCTCCCCCCCCTCCCCCAAGAAATTTGGGAGTTGAATACCAATGAATTATATAACTATGGTTGAATTTTTATGAGCAATTCAAGAATGCATAATATGATTTACAGTATATTAACACTGATCAGTGTGAAGTATAGACTCGAATAAAAAATGTTCATCAAAGTAGTGTAAGTTACAAAAATGGGTGTGGCTAAGTACACTCGGAGTCTCCCACCCCAAGCAAAAAATCCTGTATAAAACCCTGGTTAGTGTCTGATTTCTTTGACATGTGGCATAGAAGGGAATGCTGTCGGGATAGCTAATTGAAAGTATATAAGTTTTTTACAGTGTAGTGTTCACATTACTGACATTCTACTGTATTTTAATACTAAGTCCATATGATTACACTCTTTGGATAGAGCAGCTCTTCTTCATTCCAAGAATGCATGTCTGATATCTGGGAAACTGTAGTAAATTTGGGCGGAATTTGCTATGCCAACACAGACTTGTATGATTCTTACATAATTCTCTAGCATAATGAATGCTCTACAATAATACATAATTATACTCACACATTACTAAGTGCCTTGCCTCCACACTCTATGAAACAATATCAATTATTAGCTTAAAATTTCATTTTAAAATAGCAATTCATTGCATGAATATGTTTGAGGATACATCAGTGAAAGAGACATGCTAAGAGTCTGTTGGTCAGTTATTATGAGAAAATGGCACAGAGTCATAAAATAGTCAATACCAAGAGTAATCTAAAGCTAAACAATCCATGTCTGATACATGTGTTAATTTATTTTCTATCATGTTTCTCATTCTCAACCATCGTAATATGCTACATCTACCTCAGTACATAAGACACCCCCTAAATTATTGTACTTTTTGTAATTTTCTCTGTATTAACATGTAGCTATAATATCCATAAAAAAAAGGGTAATAGAATTGATTAGTAATATTTGAGTTATAAATTTACCATACCCCATACCGGAAAAAACAAAATTAGAAGCTACGAAAAATACTACCTACCAAATAAATTTGTAACTAGATAGTTAAGGTAATCAGAAATGGCTAAACATTGAAAACATCATTATTAGCTAGATTAAGATTAATTATACCAATTAATACTGTCCACTCATTTCGTAAAAATATTTTTTAATAATATGTGCCTATGCTTTGCAAGAGGTTTTGCATATAGCTAAGTGGCTGCTGTGCAGTATTTCATAGATTACTATGTACTTACACTTTAGTTCAAATACATTAGTTGACTTAATAAGCCAAGTCTATCCCACAATTATATCCCAAGTAGGGCCTGCCTGATCATATGCTCAAAAATTTTCTTTTTTTTAATTCTAAATAATTGTGTTATTATTCCAAAAGAATAGTACATTATTTTAGAAATTTTCTTATTATTTTCTTATTATTCTAATTAGAAATGAGTGAATTAGTGCTGTAGCTCTGTATAAAGTTGGTATGTTATGAAATGAATGAGTAAAACTATCAGTCTTTTACTGAATTACTCAATATGAAGGATTCTATATAGCTAAAAACCTTGAACATCCCATAAAAGTGTTCAATGAATGAAAAAAAAAACATGCTCTGCTGCAGCCAAAAAAATTCAATTCTGAAATACCTTACCAAACATTTGGGTGAAGATTTGGATCAAAGTATTAAAGAATTTTAATATGTTCAACAGTGGATGCACTATCTCTTCCCTTCACATTCATAGTTAACTGGTACTAATTTTCATTTTTTGTCAACTCTGATGTAGTATGATTGTTGAGCTGCTCAAGAAGAGAAACATTTTAGCATAATTCTCCAGATGACTTGCTGACTCTGAGCCTGACTGACAGTTCTCCCAGTACTTCAAACTTTGTTTCATTTTGGAAAAAAAACAAAACAGAGTGGCCAACACTCTTATCTCCCAGCTGCTTTATTCAAGTAATGAAGATTTACCTCATAACTGTATTTCTACAATTTAAGTCCTAGTTGTAAAGGAAAAAAAAGAGAATAAAAGTATACTATTGATTATCTTTTACAATCAGGATAATATGGACTGATCATTCACATTTTCCCTTTATAGTTCTTTTAAATGCTTATATTATTCTAGAATTATTCCACTGTGATTCCACTGTGCTATTACATATCTATTAATTCAGAAAAAAATGCTAGCATAATCTGGCAGGGCTTATAAAGGATTCATTATACTGCTAGCTACTCTTTCAACGAAAACCTTGAACATCCCTATAAAAATGTTCAAAGAATGGAGAAAACATGCTCTGCTACAGCTGAAAAAAGTTCGAGAAACCGTTTAGCATAATTGTCCAGATGACTTGATGACTCTGAGCCTGAGCTGACAGTTCTCCCAGTACTTCATTTTTTTTCACATTTGGAAGTACAACACAAGCTCAGCTGCTTTAGTCACGTAATGAAGATCTACCTTATAGCCACATTTCTAAATGTTTATGTCCTTGCTGTAGTCTTGTCCTCATTTTATGACATTGTTTCCCACTAGCTAGGAGATAGTCTGCCATGAGTACTGTTACTGGCTCTATAGCACAGTACTTTTACAGCCCACCAAGGAGAATAGTAGGGTTTTTTTTTTACCGGTGAAGGCTCACGATATTCACAAAAGATGAATATTAGTCCAAAAAATGTTGGAAAAAGATTGGCCAAAACTCTGATGCTGATTGTGGAAAGCATTGGGACTTGAAAAAAAGAGAGAAAAAAACCCGAAAAAATGTTTTTAAATATGAGATATCATTTGCACTAAAATAGATAAAAAATTTTCTATTTATATAGGAAGGCCACATAAACTAGCTTTAGTGGTCCTGTTTATGATAGCCCTCATTATTATGATGGTTTTCATATAGTATATTGTGCAAGTATAGTGTATTATCAAAACAAGACATTTTGATAACCAATATTGAGTTTTGGGTTAGGAAGCAGATGATATCTCTCAAGAACTGCCTTTGAGTTTTTGTTAAGAACATAGTGATGAGTGCAGTGTGATGTTTATAACACATGTGTTCACTACTGTGCCTCCCAAATAAACATTTTTCCCGTACTGCTGAAAATAATATGCGCACACAGTAGGGAACAAAGAAAAACATAGAATA
>WLWD01005239.1_pt1 | contig 13154 bp, 5 predicted proteins | sample 6712731 | NCBI WGS metagenome assembly WLWD01 (sample SAMN12718690, study PRJNA576275) | sponge metagenome | isolation source: marine sponge | host: Mycale hentscheli | place: New Zealand: South Island, Marlborough, Capsize Point | collected 2014-11-01
CTGAACTAACCAGGCCTAACACTGGACTAGAGAGACCTGTCACTTGTCACACTGAACTAACCAGGCCTAACACTGGACTAGAGAGACCTGTCACTTGTCACACTGAACTAACCAGGCCTAACACTGGACTAGAGAGACCTGTCACTTGTCACACTGAACTAACCAGACCTAACACTGGACTAGAGAGACCTGTCACTTGTCACACTGAACTAACCAGGCCTAACACTGGACTAGAGAGACCTGTCACTCGTCACACTGAACTAACCAGGCCTAACACTGGACTAGAGAGACATGTCACTTGTCACACTGAACTAACCAGGCCTAACACTGGACTAGAGAGACCTGTCACTTGTCACACTGAACTAACCAGGCCTAACACTGGACTAGAGAGACCTGTCACTTGTTACACTGAACTAACCAGGCCTAACACTGGACTAGAGAGACCTGTCACTTGTCACACTGAACTAACCAGGCCTAACACTGGACTAGAGAGACCTGTCACTTGTCACACTGAACTAACCAGACCTAACACTGGACTAGAGAGACCTGTCACTTGTCACACTGAACTAACCAGACCTAACACTGGACTAGAGAGACCTGTCACTTGTTACACTGAACTAACCAGACCTAACACTGGACTAGAGAGACATGTCACTTGTCACACTGAACTAACCAGACCTAACACTGGACTAGAGAGACCTGTCACTTGTCACACTGAACTAACCAGGCCTAACACTGGACTAGAGAGACCTGTCACTTGTCACACTGAACTAACCAGACCTAACACTGGACTAGAGAGACATGTCACTTGTCACACTGAACTAACCAGACCTAACACTGGACTAGAGAGACATGTCACTTGTCACACTGAACTAACCAGACCTAACACTGGACTAGAGAGACCTGTCACTTGTCACACTGAACTAACCAGACCTAACACTGGACTAGAGAGACCTGTCACTTGTCACACTGAACTAACCAGGCCTAACACTGGACTAGAGAGACCTGTCACTTGTCACACTGAACTAACCAGGCCTAACACTGGACTAGAGAGACCTGTCACTTGTCACACTGAACTAACCAGACCTAACACTGGACTAGAGAGACCTGTCACTTGTCACACTGAACTAACCAGACCTAACACTGGACTAGAGAGACATGTCACTTGTCACACTGAACTAACCAGACCTAACACTGGACTAGAGAGACCTGTCACTTGTCACACTGAACTAACCAGGCCTAACACTGGACTAAGTTTACATAATGTACTTGAAATACAATTCAGTGTTTCCCGGTTGCCAATGCAATGAGTACACTTACCAACAAGCCGCCCACTAAGATGTAATATATATTTCATGTTTGACGTAAACATGTCACCAACTCTCCACACAGAGTTAGGTAAAGGGTTTGACACTCTAGACTAAATCTAACTTTCACTTAAAGTTCTGAAGCTACCAAAAACCATATCTGACCAGTAGTATAAACACTGGAGACGCATTCTCACGTTTGATAGCAACATTCACCTTGTTCAGAGCTCTCTGGTTCTGCCGGAGCATTTCCTCCGGTGTCTTTCTCTTACCAAACAGAGCGGCCAGCGCCATGGCGAATTCAGCTACAGACAACTACACTCTCCTTAAACTGCTCCAACGCTGCCCTGAAAGTCTATATAAGGGTCTTACTACGTTCCAATTCAAGTCTAATTCAGTTCCAACAAACTTCCCTGACTCAGCAATGTTTACATCATGTGACTAAATACTAAACCACACCCACACATTGCTTAGTCATATGCAGGGCGGATGAAGGGGGGTGGGGCAGTGCAAAGCGGCTTCGCTAAGGTCCCTTTACCATTCCCCGTTTTTTTTTGGGGTGTTGTCAGAAGATCGCGCGCGCGGGATTAACGCCGCCAACCACACTCAGGAAAATCCAATGGTTAGACTTCGGGAACACCGACAGAGAAAGTTCAGTTCTGACTGAACAGTTCATTGAGTTGTCTACAGTCAGTTTAACTGAGGACAGTAGCTAAGCTCAGAGAATGTCCACTGCACAATACAGGGATAATTGTAGTTGCTTCAGTTGGTATGGTCACTGTGACAGGGAGCACTGGCCTCCCAGATTTATTGCTTGGGGAGCACAGGATTCAGATATATCACACCTTGTAAGTAAACCACTATTTAAAGCATTAAACTTCAGTTGATTGGCTCATGAATTCAATTCCATTTGCAAAACAATAAAAATGAGCTGCTTGTCACGGCGACCAGTACCACTGCTTGTCACGGCGACCAGTACCACTGCTTGTCATGGCGACCACTACCACTGCTTGTCACGGCCACCAGTACCACTGCTTGTCACAGGGACCAGTACCACTGCTTGTCACGGCCACCAGTACCACTGCTTGTCACAGGAACCAGTACCACTGCTTGTCACAGGGACCAGTACCACTGCTTGTCACAAGGACCAGTACCACTGCTTGTCACAGGGACCAGTACCACTGCTTGTCACGGCCACCAGTACCACTGCTTGTCACAAGGACCAGTACCACTGCTTGTCACGGCCACCAGTACCACTGCTTGTCACGGCCACCAGTACCACTGCTTGTCACGGCCACCAGTACCACTGCTTGTCATGACGACCAGTACCACTGCTTGTCATGATGACCAGTACCACTGCTTGTCATGATGACCAGTACCGCTGCTTGTCACAGTGACCAGTACCACTGCTTGTCCCCTCCCACTTCCATCAATTGCTGACCAGGAGTAAACGTGTGTTGTTAGAGATGAAATGGCAAGCGGCAACACTAGCTAAGTTATTCGTCATGCAAACGAGTTCCCCACCCCGCCCCTAAATTATACAGTAATTAGAGGCTACAGTGAGGTCCTTTCCATAAATAGTATTAAAAAATACTTTCACACATCTCGTAGCTAGTCAAAGCATCAGGGGAAAAAATGACGATAATTGCTCACAGGTCATTGGTTTGTAGCTGATATCCTAGGCAAAATTTAACATAAGACCTGGCGTCTATTTCTAGCTGCCCGAATAGGAAATTGAAGAGCTTCAACATAGCTGCCTACCTATGCTAGCATTTGCACACACAACAGCCATCTTGCAGAGAGAGAGGGGGGGAGAGAGAGAGAGTAATACCATTATAATCACTTCCTCTGAACCTTTATGCTCACAACAACTTCCCTTCAATTAGCCCCAGGGGCAATGCTTCTTCCCTACTATAATGGCAGTGCTAATAATTTTACTTTTTAAATAATATACTGAAACAGTAAATTGTACGTGTGCACATTTGAATTGTGTGAGCTCATTGTAGCGGCTGCAGTCTATCTACATCCACTAGCTTGCAACTCCTTCTGAGTGTATTTTTGAAATAACTATATTTTGCTACACATTTAATGGAAAGATCTCCACAACTGGTAGCTAGCAGGAGCCAAGACTTCATATAGTGTGGTTGCCCAGTTGTGTAAGTGTTGCTATGGCTTCCATTAGCCTATAAGCCAGAGTTAATGTGTCTTGTGGTGCAAGGCGTGTACTTGTAGCTAATCAGAGTGAGAGAGAGAGAGTGAGCAATGGTTGCTGATGGCCAGCCAAACCCACACACAGTCAGTGGGCTGGATACTTGTTTGTCTACAAGACTACCTTCCAGTGCCAGCCAATACTTCCACCACAGGAATCTCACAAATACCCTCCCTACATCACACTCCCTCTCTCTCTAGTTTGTTATGCCTATCCCTGTATGAAGTGTGTATGCTACATGTCCACATTAACCACAGGCAGGACACGCCTTTCTTTGTTGCTATCTTTTTTGAGCCAAATAGCGACATTCCTGTCTGATATAGTCAGTTGACTGCTTATAAATGTAGTAGTTTTATAAGTTGAAGTTGTGAGTAGGTCATTGGGTTCTGACGGGCAAGCTGTTCTGCAGTGTTAAGTCCATCCATCCATTACGAGGTAAATATTGTTGATGTAAATGCGTGTTTTGTTTGTGCTATTTTAGCTCAGTCCTAATGTTATTACAACATAAAGCTGCAAGGGCTCCAGAAGATATCTAACAAATGGACTGGAGTTACTTTACTGACAGGTAGTTCCCCTCAGAAGGTTGGCAAATGGAAGGTAGTAAAATAATGAAAGTGTGTGTAATCTACTGTGCGTGTGTTTGCTTCAACATAAACAATTCATCTGAAACTTGCATTAGTGGATTGTAGAATGAAAAACTAACTTATTCTACTAGTGTGTGTTGCTGTGTAGGTTGTCTTGTGTCTAAACAAGTGATACCAGTACTCACAGCAGCTGCTTCTACTACCATTCATGGTGTAGATGAGCATTAGAGGCAGCCTCACTCACTGTTGCTCTACACACTAGCTCTCCACAAACATGCACTTAAGTAGACACTCACACACAAATAAACTAGTATTTGTAGTGGATAAAGAAATCACTAGATGACCAATCATTTTGTAGAGTCTGCACTGCTTGCTCTAGCTGCTTTTTATAAGATATGACAAGGCATGTCAATATAGCTATGTCAGTGAGCTTGAGAAAATCAGATGTCAACTATAGCTAAAGTTTATCAGTATTTGTGTTGTTAAAAGGTTTGCTTATTAGAGTAAACAGAGTTAGAATTAATTAGGTGTAGTTATTTATACTTGGTATGACTAGCTGTCTTATCTTCTGAGGCTTGTAGCAGCAGGGAGCTTGTGAGGTCTGAGAGAGAAAGACAACTTGTACTACCATCCTTCAACTCCTTATGTGGGGGCTACTCTAACTCATAGCTAATTCTCTGGGGGTGAGAGGAGCAAGGGGGACTCTGTCCAAATTCCTGAGGAGACAGGGAACAAGTAACAAAGAGTGGTCAGGCCACAACAAAGAAATGATGGCATGCAGCCAGAAACTTTTGCCAAGACCAAACAAGGCCACAAGGACAGGCATGCCAGGATGGACTGGACAGCAGCTATAAAGTGGCTGCCTATTAGAGCACAAAGTTATCTGGCAGCTACAGGGCATTGGTGAATGATCCTCTATTGCTTTGTGAACTACACAGAGACAACAATGGGTTGTGAACTTTGAAGAGGTTACTGGTAGCTTCTGAGTTGGTAAGATATGGAGATTTTTTTAAATTTGCTTAAAAATATAGTCACTTTGTCTTTTTTTATAACGTTATAGAAATGTCTTTTGTTGCACATCTCTATGAGCATTTTTTTCCTGAAGTCTTTGCACCAGAAATATGAGCAAACAGCTAGCCAGGTCTCTATCCTTGCATCAGACTGCATATCATTAAGGAATGCGTGTGTATGTGTATATGTGTGTGTGTGTGAAATGCATTTGTAGGATGGAATTTGAGTGATGTTCGGGTGATGTCTACGTGATTAGTCTTCTAATAGCTCACAACATTGTCAATAGCAAGCAGTTGCCAAGTAATGAACTATGCTTCTCTTGTTCAAGTACAGTCTGCAATACAGCTCTTCTCCTCAGAGGATCGTGTCTGTCTACTCACTACAGATCTTCGTCTCTGACTGCATCTCTCTCTTTCTCTTATTCTAATACAGTGATCTTCCCTGCTGGACACATGTAAGGCTGAGTTCTATCCATCCACTAGTCGCTAGTGTGTGGGTGTGTCTCTAGCATGTGGGTGTGTCGGAGCCGGAGGTTCCGGAGATAACAAATAATCTCTGGGACCTTTGACCTGACACACACACGTGCCAGATGGCTGACCTTTGACCTGGAAGTACGAGATTATTGACCTGTTCAGACTTATTCACACGACGACTACAATCAATGGAGGAGAAATATTGCATTGGTATAAAAATGATAGTTGCATCAGATAAATATAGAAAGTGTACTAGTCACTAGAGGTCAGAGTGCGCTAGGGCTGAGTAGCAGTGCCTTCATAGTTGTGTGGTGTGCTGGTGTCGCGGATAGCCTGGCCCTCTGCCTGTTGCTGCATCGTCTCTTCTTCATTACTGTCCTCCACTTGACACTTGCCCGTACACATGAAGTTGATGCAACATGCACACAGAGTGAGCAGCAGCACCAGCAGCAGAGCTAAGCCAACCACCCAGCCAAAGAAGACCAGGAACAAGATCCACCCCACGACCAGCAGACAAGCCATAACTGGACCCGCCTTGTGGGGCTTGTACCATTTCCCATTTACATCTGTGTGGAATGATTTCCAGCAACAGCCATGGGTGGTAGCGTCTGTAGCATCTAAACATCACACACACACACACACACACACATACACACACACACACATATACACATAAACACACTAAGTTCACATTGTGTATACACACTAGTCATTGAGCTGGCCAATAATTGTAGAGTGACACTATCAGGTGCCTGGATTAGATAATTTCCACTTCTTTTGGGATTTTACTAAAAATACTCAAATTTTGGCTGATGGCAACGGCTAATTATGATCACTGGAGAGGGGGGAGTGTCTCAATGGATACTGCACACCTCTGTAATGCCACCTGTACCTTGTTGTGACTCCTGGGCAGCAGCTTCTGCAGCAGCTCGTCTCTCTGCTCTCATCATCCGGCGAAGTGTGGGGTATACCGGGACAATAATGGGGAGGGGCTTCTTGGCTGCTTCCTGGAAGTGAATAGTAATAATTGGCTATTACAAGTAACTATTAAGTGAATTAATCTTACGGGGAATTTAGCCGCTCGTTCATATTCTGGAGGTTTATCGTCTTCATCTAGAGTAATTTCTAGTCCGACAGACTTGTTTGACCTTCCCAACGTTGCCACGCCTACAGCAACATAACCTTATTAGTACATACATTCCACAGATATCTTAGTCTTGTTATATATGTGTTAATGTGTTGCTGTGTGGTTAATTCTTGCGTAGCTATGCATATTAGATATCCTTACAAAACACATATCAGTGCTACTAATACAAAGTGTTACCACAAACATTTGTACAAAAATTCTTACTTTACTACAAACTCTTTCACTCACCAAAGTAAAACAAAGTGTTACTGTACAAGTGAAATGTTTGAGGTAAAGTATCGTCAATTTGAGTTGCCTTAACTGAGTAGCACTGATAAGTGTTTATAAGGATGTCTTACTTTACCACAAACCCTTTCACTCGCCTAAAGTAAAACTATTTTTTTAATGAGCCAATGTATACATACAAAAGTACAGGCTCAATCCACCCCCTGCTTGCTATGAGTGTCTTACGCTGTTTGTGGAATATCGGTAGCAAAGGAACGGATAATTTGCGCTTCACTGCATCAATCACTCCTTCAAGGTCAGAGTACACTCCAGGCTGAAGAAAACAAGCAAACAAACATATAAACAGCTTCACTTGGACAAGGATTTCCAAGCACTTTTCTCTCCCTCCAAATTTCTGAGCTCCGCCCTCCAAATTTCTCAGCCCCTCCCTCCAAATTTCTAAGCTCTCCTTCATTATTTTCAGCTTGCTAGCACATACTCCAAACCTCACTCATTATTTCAGCTTGCTAGCACATACTCCAAACCTCACTCTTAACTTCTCCTCTCAATGTTTCTTGACACAAATATTCGAGAATTCCGAGTCCTAGCTCAGCCCCTCCCACATTCCACTCTCTCTGCCCACATACTTCCTCCCCTCAAGCCACTCACAATTCCATTGGCTGAGAAACGCCCACCTTCAGTAGTGATGGGGTAGTGCCGGTAAGTCACACCTTTGGTACTATAGCAACAGACCATACAATTGAATAAAACAACACCCACCAAAGCATCCAATCCTATGAACTTATTTCCAATCTTTATTAAATGGCCAATTAAAAAATATCAACACAAACTGAACAGCTCACACACACACACACACACACACACACACACACACACACACACACACACAGGTTAATGAAGCCATTAGATATCAGTTGATAATCTCATCGTGTGTTAGTGTTCCTCTCCATTCACTGGTAGAGTTGGGACAACCTCACAATCACAACATCACAGATTACACACACTGTTGTTATTGAGAGCCTCACAATGGGCACTGTATGTGTGCGCGTGTGTTCATGACCCAGTTTGTGCATGTGTTAGTGCGCTCACGGGTGGTCTAGTTTGACAGAGAGTGTGTAAGTAGATGTGTCCAAGAAATGGGAGACCAGGTATGTGCCGTTGTTGCCATGGTGATGTAGGAGATCTTCAGCTTGGTTTTGAAGCAAGTTGTCAAAAATGTACCTACAGAAAACACGTCAAACACATGCACACATGTACGTTATGATACTGTGAGGATAGTCATGATACATATCATGATGCATGTTACTTATGTGAAGATAATCATGATACATGAGAGGATAATTACAAGTCACCGGTGTGACCACACCCACTCAATATTAAGTTTTCAGTTTCTGGTTTGCTGTGGGCATAATTTAAACGACATTAAAGCTTGAGAACACGCATCTCCTTAAGATGAGCTTGAATGAGTTCAGTTTATTGGCTGCTGCTATGGTAACCATGGTGATTAAACAAACATTAAAGCCTTAAGCTGATCTATTACGTCACATACAGCTATGTGCGAGCAGTGGTGTCTAGAAAACAGGTAAAGGGTCGTTAAGAATGATAACTTGCACTCACCACTGAGAGCTAGACTTAATCTTTTCATCGATTTCCTCAGATATACTGGGGCCATCCTCCTCGTCCTCATAACCAGACATCTCCAGGGAATCTGAAGTAACACAACACATACACTAGGATGTGTGTATGTGTGTGCGTGTACTCAACACATACACTAGGATGTGTGTATGTGTGTGCGTGTACTCAACACATACACTAGGATGTGTGTATGTGTGCGCGCGTGTGTGTGCTCAACACATACACTAGGATGCATGCGTATGTGTGTGCGTGTACTCAACACATACACTAGGATGTGTGTATGTGTGTGCGTGTACTCAACACATACACTAGGATGTGTGTATGTGTGTGCGTGTACTCAACACATACACTAGGATGCGTGTGTATGTGTGTGCGTGTACTCAACACATACACTAGGATGTGTGTATGTGTGTGCGTGTACTCAACACATACACTAGGATGTGTGTGTATGTGTGTGCGTGTGTGCTCAACACATACACTAGGATGTGTATGTGTGTGCGTGTACTCAACACATACACTAGGATATGTGTATGTGTGTGCGTGTGCTCAACACATACACTAGGATGTTTGTGTATGTGTGTGCGTGTACTCAACACGTACACTAGGATGTGTGTATGTGTGTGCGTGTACTCAACACGTACACTAGGATGTGTGTGTATGTGTGTGCGTGTACTCAACACATACACTAGGATGTGTGTGTATGTGTGTGCGTGTACTCAACACATACACTAGGATGTGTGTGTATGTGTGTGCGTGTACTCTCATTCATGAACACAATGGTTGCATGAAAATACTACAACAACAAAACAATAAAACTATATGCACACACACGCGCACACACACACACACACACACATGCTAGCTGAAGTTATGCTAACATGATGGTGTATCAGGTATTCTGTTATAGTTACTTCAAATGGTATCCGAACTATCTGTTACACACAGAAGGTCCAGTAGTGAGATGCCCGTGTATCTGTAGGCGTGGCAGGTGGACATCTCACAGGATCTCAGTGGATCACGTGGGTGGGATGGACAATTTCTAGCAATCCAGGACTGCCTCCCCCTCACTCAATTACTAACCTATATATCCAATTTGCATTACTCATGTCGAGGTAGTGACACGCCTACAGGCTATACCCTATATGTATCTCACTCATTACATAGGCCACACCCATTATTTTATCTATAATATTATTAAAGTGATTAGTTGAAATGTGAAGAAAATTTACTCTCATCTGAGAAGACCATGTATGACGATATAGCCACGATAGCTAGACAGAATTAATTGATATTTGAATAAATTAAAGCCTTTCTGTCGTGGTCTATGGCAGCTCTAACGTACTTTTCCTCAAGTTACTGCACCTAATATTTTTTCAACCACAAGAATTATTACACATACCAACTTAGTTCACAAGAATTCCTATTGCAAAGTAGTGGTTAACTGGACATCCATACACACACACACACACACACACACACACACACACACACACACATGGAAGAGTAACAGAATCTCTACAGTTACTGGATTTCAGTGTTGAGTTTCTTTGTTAGTTTGTGAATGGCTTCCATTAAAGATATTGTAATAGGATATATTTTAGCGATTAGTTCTTATCTCTCCTGTCAAATTAGACACAAAAGATATTCTCAAGATGGTAGCATTACTCTAGCCGTCATGTGACACAACCTTTAAGGAGGGATTAAACCATTAGGTTAGACAATTCAATGCATGGGCTTTCTTCAGTCTATATTCATATATTCAAACCTCCATTGCAGCAGATGTTGATCAGACCGAGTGATGGGATGTTCCAGTACTTGTTATGTTCCACTTGCTAGCAATTGAGTGAGAATGAGTTTGTATGCAGTAAGTAACTTAATGTTTCCTGCAATGATTACCTGACAAAGATTCTAATTCACCCGGGTGAAGTTGCTATGGACACATACCGCGCCTCATTAGCCCTTCTATTCAGTTTACCAGGCTTAGGACTGATTGGGAGTTAATGAACCTTATGATGCATTAGTTGATGTGGACCCACCCATCTTCTTGGTCACACAAATAACAGACTGTCTGACTGGCCCAGTCCCAAGTGCCACTAGTAGCTAGCTCATACTCTACCCCTCCTGCTGCACGAACTGACCTCTGTTAGAAGACTGCAGTAAAGGGAGAGAAACTATAGCTTCTACTTCGTCCATTCAATGCACATAGTTAGATACGGTTGTAGAGGTCAAGTTGGTTATGCAATCGCCATATGAGGCAAAATGCAGGCAGTACGCATGCACAAAACAGACCTAGTCCGCACACAAGTCAGTCCCAATAGTACCTTAACTACTGCGTACTCTATAACTCCACAATACATACCTTCTATGGAGTTTTTGACGTATGAGGCCATCAGAAATGCTGCAACAAACAGCAGTTCGCGTCTATTCTAACGAACTGAGGTAAACGCCCACTAGAAGGGTGTGGCTGATTTTGCGTCGCAAGCTCCAATGGCACCCTTTACCCAAGTGGTCGGGTAAAAGGTCATCGTTTGGCGGGGCCGGTTGGCGTGAGCCTGCGCAGTGAGTACAGTTTTAGCTGCGGTGTTGCCTGGGTGGTCAGTATATATTGGGTAAGCCAACCCCTACTGGTGAATTTAGTGCTAGCTAGTGACAATGGGCAGCAGTAATAATGTTGCATATGTGGCTGTTGGAATATCTCTATTACTCATTGCTAGTAAGTGTAGTTAATTGTGTGAATATACACCTTGTAAGAAATTCTGTATGCATGCACTATACCACTAAGTATTATGATGTATTTTCTGTCAAGTCCCTCTTTTAAAAAAGATTTGTAAGCAGCTTATAATTAGGTAGAGGAGACAGGGCTCACAAAGTTTGTATTATAGCTGCAAATGGGATTGCATCAAAGGGGATGTGCCCTTTTGATAGAAGCATTTTCCAATGTTATATCCATGTGCTAGCTTCCAACTATTTCTCATTTGATTACATGACTATCAAATAGTAAATCATCTGATTTATATTTAGTTGTTTTTTCAGTAGAGAAAGGTAGCTGTAAAAACCTGGCAACTAGTGCTATAAGGTGATTGCTGTATAACTACTAGTGCTATTATTATAATTATTTCAGCTGAGAATGACTGAATCATTGAAAGAAATTCTAGCTGATTTGAGGGTTATGAGCTTGGCAGTTCAGCACATGATAACACGCCTGTGATAGGTCTTGAGCATAAAATTTAGTCTGTATAGCGTAAACGACCGATTATCGACCGGTTCCTATTTTGACCGGAGCAGTACCTATTATCGACTGCGTCAAACGGAAAGTAGGTGCAGCAATTTACAAGAAATTTATGACTTTCTCTAATTAGCGAGAGATAGTAAAATTTTCATTTGGTGTTTACAGAAAAATCAGCAGCTTCTCGCACTTCGTTTCACTGTGCGGATGGTTCTCGCTTCTTTTTAGCTTGTCTAGAACGGGCAGGAGAAAGCGCTTGACTAAAAATAAGTCGTGTAAATCACCTCCTACTGGCGTAAGGGTTGCCCGAGTACCCAGGAGACAAATATTGAGGACCAATGAGCAAATGGAACTTGCAATGAAATGTTGTGGACCAATGAGCAAATGGAACTTGCAATGAAAGCTGTTGAAGCGGGAAGCTATCAATCAAGCAGCTTTGGACCACGGTATTCCTCCAACAACTCTTAGGATAGGTTAAGTGGACGTGTGAAACATGGAGAAACGCCTGAGCATGCTGTTTCTAGAAGGCCTTTACTGCTGTGACTGGATGGTCATAGTACCCATTATCAACCCGAGTTAATACGACTGGCCTGAAATAATGACGTAATAATGCTGTGTTTGCCACCTCATACAACACACGAGACCCAGCCATTGGACTGTGGGGTGTTTGGGCCTTTGAGAACTCATTGGACTACTGTTTGTCATAACTACTTTAAAAAAAACCCTGGAAAAGTTATAACGAAATTTATTTTTAATTTTCTGTTTTCCAAGGCCTGGCTCCAAGCACTAACACCAGCTAATCTCATTGCTGGATTTAAAACTTGTGGTATATCTTTCCATTGAACCCTTCTGCTATAACTAATCTCATTGCTGGATTTAAAACTTGTGGTATATCTTTCCATTGAACCCTTCTGCTATAACTAATCTCATTGCTGGATTTAAAACTTGTGGTATCTTTCCGTTGAACCCTTCTGCTATAATTATTAATTCTTCAAGCAATACCCATAGTGATCCTCCGACTGATACGGCCTCAAGAGAGGGAAAAAATGAGTCTTATAATGATGTCAGTGATGTTTCTGAGAGTTTCTCTATTGAGGAAACAGGTAGTGCTTCTTTATGTGATGGCCATCCAGATATGGAAGACCCAATATGTAACACTGAGTTTAGTAGCCAACAAGAGGCATTGTTTCGGCGATGATTCGATGAAGGTTATAATCTGAACACTGATCCGGAATATAATTGTTGGCTGGAAATAAATCATCCTGAGTTGGAACAACATAGTGATCATTCATCGAATCAAGAGACTACACAGTCAGTTATTGATCTCACAACCAGTT
>WLWD01002869.1_pt1 | contig 13136 bp, 4 predicted proteins | sample 6712731 | NCBI WGS metagenome assembly WLWD01 (sample SAMN12718690, study PRJNA576275) | sponge metagenome | isolation source: marine sponge | host: Mycale hentscheli | place: New Zealand: South Island, Marlborough, Capsize Point | collected 2014-11-01
GTAAAGCCTTATGTAGGCCCTCAACTTTAGTGGCCATATACCTCCTTGATTATGTTCTGCCACAAGTGGCGAAGTTGAGCAGAGCTCTCCAGACTGAGAGAATAGACTTGACAGCTATCACCCCTCTTGTTGATGCCACTCTCAATACACTTGGTGATGCCATGTTACCTGCTGCTAACTGGGTATTAGAACTGATGGATGCAAAGAATGAGATCGAAGAAGTCACTGACATCACGTTAACCACGGAAAGCATTGCTACATTCCAAGGACAAGTGGCTGAACCGTTTATCAGGATGCTGAAGGCAAACATATCCAGCAGATTTATTTCACAAGATATTGTCTCCTTATTTGGCATCTTTGATCCGAAGAAAGTGCCAGCTGCTGACTCTTCTGACTTCCATACATATGGTGAGGACTTAATAGATGTACTATTAGCTCACTATGATGCAGAGCTGCCTGCTAAGACTGCTGGTGGAGATGAATACACCAAAGAAGCTCTTATTTCCCGCGAAACCAGAGAGGAGTGGAAAACATTTCGAAGCTACTTATCGAAGAAGCCGAAAGGTAACCTGCACTTGCAGTTGAAAGAGCTCACCACAAGTGATATGCTTAGTGAAATTTTTCCAAACATTAGCACCCTGGCAAACATATGTCTATCGATCCCTGTCAGCACTGCTTCAGTGGAAAGGAGCTTCTCCAAAATGAAACTAATTAAAACACGAATTCGAAATCGAATTGGGCAATCACAATTATCCTATTTGATGAAAATAGCCATGGAGACACCCGAGACGCTCTCATCTACACAATTAAATGACATTATTACAGTATGGAACAAAAAACCTAGACGAATTGCTGTGTGAATATTGTTTATTATTAATTTGGTTTATATTTTTCTCTTAATAAATATCGGTTCTTTCAAAAGGGTGGGGGGCACTTAGAATCCAAGGGGGGGCATTTAGAACCCAAGGGGGGGCAAATGCCCCCTTTCGCCCCCCCCTAAATGAAACCCTGCACTCACTATCTCCTTATTTCAGGATTAGCTTCCGCTGGAACTTTCTTTTCAACGTGCGGCTCCTCCTAATCTGTTGTAAAAAATTCAGTCTAATACGGGTAGAGGTTCTGTGGTAAAGAAGGACATTGTCTCCAACTAAAAACTACTCGAACTGTACGTTTCCAAGGTTAACACTGCACGCGTGCGCACTTACCCGTACTATTTCACTTATTAGTTTCCACTTAGTAACCGAGGTATTTCAATTAGTTTCAGCGAGCGAGCGAAGCGAGCGAAGCTGACTATCAGTCATGTTCAATTGAGATTTCAGATATATATATAATGTATGTATGTATACGTACGTCAAAATATTTCGCCCGCGCTTCTAATTACGCTTTGGCACTGCTTTCTAAGTTTATTCAGGTAATTCTGTTATTGTTAACTCTTCATGCCTAATCAGTTAGATGTAATTTCTGTCCTATTTTTCTGTAAAAAGAGTCTGCTCGCTCGCCATGCATTTGCGCTATTCGAGCGCACCACTAGTTACGCGCTATTTCACTTTCCCCGTGCGATTTCAATTGAACAGCGATTTTCCCATGTACTATTAGAAAGGAAATATGTAAGAGTTAGAGCATAAGCGCTTAGGTACTGGTGGATTTAGTGCACTGAAGCCCAAGGGCCATAGGCCCGAGGGCTGTGTGCACTAAATTCACCAGTACCTAAGCGCGCATGCTCTAACTATTTTAGATCCTGTTTACGCATGCCCAGTTGCCACTAGCAACTTTGTTTATCAGCATTTTCGCTGAAATGGCTAAAGGCAAAAAAATAGTGCACACTTACCAAGTTAGTACACCTAGTAACAATATAGCAACGGGAACTAAATATAATATAGCCAACATTTTCCATTAGTAGCTATAGCTATTTCACCCTTACTTGATAATAGCCCCACCGACCCCCCCCCCCTAAAAATCCTAGATCCGCCCCTGAACTTTATGATCCAGCTACTTTATTATGGGAATGCAAGAGGATAATAGTTGTGCATGAACCTGGCTGTCTATGATGCTTTTATGACAAAATCATTCAGTCTAGAAATTAGACTTTAACGAGCATTTATATACATTTGTGGGCCTAAGCACATATTATAACAAGCTAGCATAAATACATTATTTTGTAAGACTTCATTTATCCACTTTTTCAAAATAAGCATTTAATTTCCGTTGAGTTGTGAGCTCAGTAGAAATGCCAAACTTATTATCTACAAATCAACAGATAGACTAGCAGTGCACTTTAACACAAATGGCATGTAAGCTAAATTAGGTGTCCTCCAGTAATTTTATTTTTTGTTTTAGCAAAGATTGTTAAAGAGTGCAACCACCTTGCAGTTAGAGGCACTTGTTTGAATGTGTAAATGTACAACTACTTGGTTTTCATATTGATAACAAATTGTATTTTTACTGACTAATTGTATTTTTGTTTTTGTTTTTTCACTATTATGTATAATTGCATTTTACATTAATTTTATTCTTCACTAGGTTGAAAACAAGCAAAAGAACTTGCTTCATCATCCATTAGTCAAGTCTTTGATAAATCGCAAGTGGAACACGTATGGAGTGTTGCCTTATTTCATCAAATTAATATCATTTTCCGTTTTTATAAGTTTTCTCACAGCTCTTGCACTTATCTCCAAATCACCACTTGAAGAATGTTGTAAGTTTTTTACTAATCATATAAATCCATACTATGTAATCTACATTATACTTATGAGTCAAGAAGTGAGATATTTTGCTCACCGGATAATTTATTTTCACTAGCCAGAGAAGATAAAGCTTGAGAGTGAAATATCTTGCTATATCACCTCTGTAGAGCGTAGTAAGTGGTTTATTTGTATGAGTAATAGCACGGGTATCCGTGCTATTCGGGATTAACGGCAAGAGTAACACAGTTGAAATAGCACGAGGCAAAGCCGAGTGTTAATTCAATTGCTTTACGAGTGCTATTGATCCCTAATAGCACAGGTTACTCGTGCTATCACTTGCTAATAGTAGGTCAGCTTTTTAAAAAGTCTTTTGAAATTGTAGCTACACTGTATTGTTCACTCACTATCTACTTATTTCAGGATTAGCTTCCACTGGAACTTTGTTTTACAATGTACGACCCCTCCTAATCTGTTGTAAAACATTCCATCTAATACGGGTAGAGGTTCTGTGGTAAAGAATGATATTGTCTCCAACTAGAAACTACTCAAACTGTACATTTCCAAAGTTAACGCTGCACGCGTGTGCACTTACCCATACTATTTCACTTAGCTACCGAGGTATTTCACTTAGTTTCCACTTAGTTACCGAGGTATTTCAATTAGTTACGCGCTATTTCACTTTCCCCGTGCGATTTCAATTGAACAGCGAGTTTTCCCATTCATTTTTGAATGGGTACTGTTAAATGCTTAATATCTTAACTGAGGTACTTTGTTCTAGGATTGGTAACTCAGCTTGGAAAGTTAGCTATAACACTGTGCTAGTTTATAGGGGCTCCTTATATACCCCAACTGGTTTTTAATGCTGCTTTGACATTAGTTTTTGTAGAGAATAGTAGCATTTATTAAATATTTCATGGGCCATATTGAGGTATATTGTGAGAGTATCTAGCACAGAATATATACTAATGTAATATAGTAGTTAGTCAGGTGGGGTTCGAGGGGTTGGGTTGTACAACGCTATCTTAACCCATTCACCGGCATAAGCATGGCGTCGATTGTTCATTTGACACTACTCCAATTTTTTATCCAATGTAACATTTAATTGTTTGTTTTAACGTTGCCATGACATAGCAATTCCTGTAATGAAATTAAAGTATCAGTATTTATTTTTTAGAATTTTTTTTTTTTAAATATGGCAGCTGGAACGCTTGTATACCTTTGAGCATTGGTCCACCCAAAAAAAAATTATGGTACAAGGCTCTGAAGCTTAGAATTTAGTAACTAGGAGGTGAACAAGCTGTGTACTGTGCTTGAACTCTGTAGCAGCGTCATGACCAACTATAATTGAGTTTAAGATCAAACAGTTAGTAAACGGTAAGTCTGAATTTTTAGTGCTTCTCTTTTTGGATTACGGTACTTTTTTGGACTAGAAAATAGATTAATGTTAACTTGATTTAATATTTCTTCTCATGCTGATTGTCTTCATAGGAAAAGAATATCGCAACAGGTGTGCCAAGGCCGTACTAATATTTTAACAAATGAGGCTTGTTTCTTAGCTTGTCCACTCTTTACCAGATCTCGTGCTGAAAAATCATGTGGTCAAAATTGAGCAATGGAATGGCTTCTGCCAATCATATCGAGCATATTATAAAATATCAAACAAACTTTACACCAGCCTGGTCCATTTTTTTTTAGTTTTCCAAGTTTTTTTTTGTTTTTTTTGTTTTTTTCCCCAACAAACATAGCTCAGAGGTCCTTCTAGCATTGTTGCTTTGCATAGTGGACATTTTGAAGGTTTTTCAAGGGCAATGAGGCTAGTTTTGGTAGATAAAGTGTGGAATAGTAGGACAAGCTAGCCTGCACGCAGCTACACCAAAAAGGCTCAGTATTCTTCATGTATACCGACTCAATGAATGTTTGGTGAATGTTAACAGACTTTAACTTGAAATGGCTATATTTTTTTATAGGACAGTGTATTAGATATCCAGTGTGCTGAATTTTGTCTGACCTTATAAACCAGTATAAGTATTAATAACTTCATACTTCATAAGAAGAAAGTGATACTGGAATAGCTAATTGTTGTTGTTTTTTGTAGAGGCAGTTCTTCTACTTTTTTACATTTCTAAAAAGAGATATTACACCTTCAGATTACAAATCCTTGTATAATACTGAATTGATCGATTATTTTGGTGCATAATGTTTTTATTTGGTCAGACTATATTATAGTAAACTTGAATTTTTCATGATCAAGCCATGATGACAATTTTTTTTGTAGTTGTCTTTCAGTAGCTCTTGTAGCTCACTACGATTGTTAGAAGGTTGACAGAGCAAACAAATGTTCCAGCATTTAGGTCTGCTCCAAGGCTATTATATGCATTTTGCAGTGTTCTGAGATTAGACCTGTAAAATTATAGCCAAGTTTAGTTTAAAAAATAAGTAAAATATTTTCTTATGCTATGCCTAATATTTTTAGTGTCATGGGTACAGATATGTTTATATAAAATTTAGTATCAGATTTAAGTCTTGGGTGATTCCAAGTCAAATCACTCAATTCACCTCACCATTCCTTCAAGCAAAGTTGTTATAATTTTTGAACATATATAATTAAAACTTTCTGCTGCATTTTCTCATTTAAACAATACTGAACTTATCTGGTATATTATAGCTTGTGCATTGAATTGCCAAGTTAGTATTATAAATAATGAAGATATTATGGTTATTAACTTTATGATAATGGTTTTTGTTGTTAGCACAAGAGAAAAATACAGCATCTGTTGTTAGTGCCATTTTTGTAATACTTATGGTACTTCTTGACCTAGTGTGGAAAATGTCTCAGTTTGTTGTTCTGCAATGTCATTACTTGAAAGATTGGACCAATTATATGGAAATCTTATTAAGCATATTTTCAATACTATTTGCAATATCTTCGTTTTCCAAATGTGGGCCTTCATCATGGCAGTGGCAATGTGGCTCAATTGCAGTTTTTCTTGCTTGGATTGATTTACTTATACATTTTCGCATACTGCCAGGAGGTAATTTATGTGTTTTTGTTTGCTTAATTACATGAGTTGAGTAGTATATGGTGAAATTTTCACGAGCAGGATCTATTTTCACAAGCCATAGTCAATGAAAATAAAGCCTGAGAGTGAAATATCTGGCTGCAGAGTGTAATAAGTGATGCAAATCTTAGTTTGTACTAGGGTAGGTACTGAGCTTGTAAAGTTAGCTGTTAGACTCTGAGTGTTAGTTCTAAGAACTCTTCACACCAAGTTGATATTTTAGCAGCTGCTTTGGCAGATGTAAAAAAACAGAAATCAGGCAAGCTAAATGAGCTTGCACAATAGAGCTGTGATAACACCATATAAAAGTGGGGGGGGGGGGGGAGGGGAGAGAAAATAATAAAAAAATAGCGTAGGAAATCTAGACTATGCTTTCAAAAGAGGCAGAAAATTGTATAAAGCTAAACAAAAAGTTTTAAATTTTTGGTTTCATAATATTTATTCATACTTGAATATAGTTCATAATACCTCATAATTTCTACTAGAACTTCTGATTCATTGCCATTTTTGGTGATGTGTCAGTTGTTTTTGTTTGTTTGTTTGTTTCTTAAGATGCAATCCCAAATTTAATTTTTATGTTTAGCCTTATTTCAAAACACAGTTCATAAATGCTTTTTCTTTAAGAAAGTATAATGCATGCATTGATTGTAAGCATGCTTTTTCCTGCTAACACAAACACACACACACACACTCATACACACCAAAATTTTCACACACATCTTAAAGTCATCACATTGCATACACATGCACTCACCCTATACACTGGAATTTTTTTATGTTTAATCTAGAGCACGAATTTTAATACTGACTATATACACACTTCCTTATACTCTCATCTTCTCACTCAGACAGGGCTATCTTCAAGAGATTCTATTTAAAAAATAACAGAACGTGCAAGATTTGAGAAGATCAATGCATTAAATTCCATTATTTCAGTAGGAGAGTATTCTTACACAATGAGATGTCCGTGTGAGAAAAAATTAATCCTAAAATTCTCTACTAAAATATTGAAGACTGCATTTTAGAGAAGTGATATTTTCTTCCTTTTTTTATTAGAAGGGGAACATGTCAGGAGATGTAGCTAATTTGAAGTGTTTAAATTTTTGAAGGATTCTCCATATGTTTTACCAGATAAAGCAAATCCAAATGTTCCAGGCAATGCAATATCAAAAGCTTTATAGTTTGTTGTGCTATATATTTTGTTGAACATCTTTGTATTCTATCAGAGGTAGCTATAATACTTTTAATCAATGTTACGTGAGCCCTAACCAAAGACAGATACAGATATTTATTTATACCTGTGCTGGCTGAAATTCGAATTTGTGCCTTGATTAGGAGAAGAGCTCGATAAGCCTTGCTGCATACACTGTCAACTTGTGGAGTACAATCATTAAACCACACCCATAATGGTCTAGTGATTTTAACCAAACATTCATTTGTTATGTTGTTAATAAATGGCTCCCTGATCTAAATCTCTGTGCTTAAAGTGTACATAATTACATAGACATGTGTATATTTATGTATGTATGTATGTATGTATTATGTATAAAAAAAAACACAACCAATTAATATATATTTATGCTATTTTGCTTGTTTTTTATAGGTTTACGAATAGTGATGTTTGAAAAAATTTTCATAACTTCCTTGAAAACTATAATACTTACCACATTCTTAGTGGTAGCATTCTCTATTCCATTCTACATGGTTTTCTATGTACCAAGTGGGGAAGTAAGTCTTCTATTTCAACATTTCTTCTGATAGGATAATTCATGATTAATTAATTAATTATGACACCAGTGTTATCCTGGAGTGTTGATTAAAAGTTGTTTTAAATATAACTGTTACAGTCAACTTTTCTTTAGCCATTTTTTTTTTGCTGCATAGACATACCATTTTCGTTATATGATAGCTTTCTCTGAGGTTTAAAGGTATCTTGTTGGTATTTATTCATTGAGCTACATATAAGAAACATGAATGGTAAATGGAAAATAAATTTATTAGGTTAAATGCAGCAGATTGTATGAATTATTTATAAATACTGATTTACTTAGATCATTTGTTACTTGTGTGTCACTTTTGTTGTGACTAGAAAGGAGGAATACATAAATAATAGGATTAAATAATTCCTCTAATCTCTCCCCTTCCCCAGTTTCCTTCTCCTCCCCCCTACCCCCCCATCGCCCACCACCCACCGCCACCCTTAAAAAAGAACACAAACAAAAAACAAAAATATAGTGACAAAAAATAGACGAATTCCTGCTGTCAAAACAAAGGAACAAAACAAAGTATATTTAAATCATTTTATAGGCTCATTATTTATTAAGTCAGTTGACATGTATTGAACATGTGTTAATATAATGTAATTGATTATGTATATGCATTGTTCCTTATTTCATTTTAGAGATTTCAATTTTCAAATCCTGGAATTGCACATTTGAAAGTAATGACAATGACAGTTGGTGGGCCTAGTATTGACAATCTTTTCAGTATTACGTCAAGCAATTCATCTGAAAACTGCAACGCCGCTACAGAATTTTCAGTATTTGAAGTAACTTATCCTTTGTGGATTGTATTTCTTGTGCTGATGCCAGTTTTGTTGTCTAATTTGCTTGTAAGTATTACGACATGCATTTATTTTATGCTTTATAATACAATTTTTAACTTTTAGATTGGTTTAGCCATAGATGATGTCAAACTAATTCAAGAAAAAGCTGAATTTAGTAGTTTAAAATTGAAGGTAAAGTATATACACTTTGCACAATGCCATATTTACAATCATGTCAAACTGCTACTTCTAGTACACGAAGATAATTTTTTGGATATACAGTTACTCTACTCAAAAAGAGTAGCAGCATTTGCTAGAAAGCTCAAGTAAAACTTTGATATAAAATTTTCAGCAGTTTTATATTTTCTGTTTTTTTAAGAACAAATTATGCCTTGATATGGTTAGTAATACTTAGGTATTCAAAACATTAGGTACATATATCTATTTTCTTCTCATTTTTGACAATTTGTAGACTGTATTTATCAATATATTTAATGATTCTATTGTCTTTGTTTATCTCAGATTGAATTTGTTTTGAATATGGAAAAAATGTTCTCACGTTTAGTTCAGAAAATGAAAAAAATGTTATCAAAAATGTTCTCATGTATAGCTCAGAACAACGAGAATACATTTAAATACAGGAAAAACCCTAATTATTGTGAAAAAATTGCAAATTTCTTCAATTTCTGGATATTCAGTATTTCCAATAACAGCTATTCAGCTATCAAAAATATTGAAAGAAATATAAATATAAAGGTACTATGATATTATTTTGAGTACAATAATGCAATCAGTCAATCTAATTAGTATTATTTTGTTTATTATTTTAAATTGGATGGAATTGATCATTTGCTATATATATGTTACTATTAGCTAACATTATATCTATTATTATATAGAAGAGTTTGGCATAAACAGAAATAATATAATAGTTATAATGTACTTTCTATATCACTGTAGTCTTAGCATGAAGTAACAAAGCTAAGAGCAGTCATTATAAAAATGTATTAAGTACATACACAGTATAATTTCCTTTACCAGATGAAAATACAGAAAAATTCGATGTATTTTTCACATTAGTTGTTAATTGGCAAGTGAGCGAAGCGAGCGAGACACTTACAGGAGTAACACAATTGAAAATCGGGGATTTTTGTTTGTTTATATGTTTGGATGTACATATGTCATTTTGTACTTTAATCGTCTCGTACTTTTGTGTTAGCTCGGTGTTCCTCTGGTCATCACTTTGAAAGCATTTTGGGGTGCAGTTAAAACTAAAAAACTTATGGGAGCTCCTTTTCTATTCGAATTAGTGGCGGTGGTAAGTTAATACGCTATTTGTCACAGTTATAAGCCCTATGCAACAATATTAGCTTGAAAATGCATTGCCCACTAGACATGAAGGTAAGTCTTGCATAGGTATGTTCAGTTGTGTGAAAGTATTGTGCGTTACAACTACTAGTAAGAATAAAAGTTTAAATAACGTGACTTGATTTTGTTGCTCTTTTTTTTTTTTTCAATTCAAACAGTTGAGGGGAGTGGTTACTATGGCATTGAATGCTTTTACCATATATATATACGTAATTTAGTAGCTTGAGTGTTAAAAGTAAAAATTAATCATTTAACAATAGTGTAGTTTTAGACTCGCTGCCATTTGTGCTCAAGCACATCACTAGTAGTATAATACCTATTACATGAGCAAAGTTTGTTTGAGTGCTTGCTTTATTTAAAAAAAAATTCGAAAGGAGCATAAGAATGAGAAAAGAAAAGAGGCATCGTACGCTGATGGACATTAATAATGATTGGTAATATCTGTATGATTGTCAGCTGCTCATTATGCAAACTCCTTTGTAATCTTCGTACCCTGTTTCATCCTCCAAAAAAGCTTTACAAGGACATTATTTTAAGTCATTTGGGTGAAACCTTGCCCAATTCTTGCGTGAATATCTGTGTAATCTAGTCATGACAAGTAACACTAGTTAGGTTAGTTGCTAACAACATTAGAGCTATTCCTTGAAAGGATGGTCTAGTTCTATTGATTGGCAGTAATGATTGGCAACTAAAGCACCTTTTTTAATATAAATCAAGATCTTTCTAGAGTTGGTTCTCATGCAGAGCTTGCAACATTATGTGAGTTTAAGTTAACATCCAGATAACTTATTATACACAGTAAAATAAATGACATATAACTAGTGGTGTGCTTGAGCACAAATGGCGAGCGAGCCTTAAACTACACTATTGTTAAATGATTGATTTTAACAACTAACACTCAAGCTACTAAAATAAAGTCGAGTTTTTAAATTAAGTATATGCGGTAGAGGGGTTTCAGTGCCATAGTAACCGCTCCCCGCAACTGTTTGAATTGAAAAAGAAACAACAAAATCAAGTCACGTTATTAAAATTTTTCTTTGTGATATTCTTAATAGTAGTTGTAACGCACAATACTTTCACACAACTGAACATACCTACGCAAGACTTACCTTCGTGGTTCGTCTAGTGGACAATGAATTTTCAAGTAAATGCTGTTGAGTAGGGCTTATAACTGTGACAAATAGCGTATTAACTTAACACCGCCACTAACTCGAATAGAAATGGAGCTCCCATAAGTTTTTTCGTTTTAACTGCACCCGCAAAACAATTCAAAGCGGTAAACAATTCAATTTCTAAGGTGATATGGGTAATGGTCACTAAACCAGAGGATTCTGTTTAGTGAAGTTTGGGACGGGGTCGAACGCCGAGCGAACACAAAAATACGGAGGGTCAAAGTACAAAATGACATACGTACGTCCAAACATATATATAAACTAGTGGTGTGCTTGAGCACAAATGGCGAGCAAGCCTGATAGTTAGGTAACATAAAATGTTACTATTTTTAGCTTACTTCATGCAAACACTATAATAGCAGTTATGACATTTGATTTCAGCAAACAAATACAAAATCACTCTCTTACCTTATTAATGGTAACTTTTGTAGTATCAAACATCAACCATTCTGATAATCTCAATCACCAGTACTTTTGAACAAGCTCTCAGCTACGATAAAAAATAAACCAGTGTTATTATTTGTAATTTTAGCCAACAAATATGGAATTACTACTTACATCATTCTTGAGTATTGATAACTTCTGTAGTATCAAATTGAAGTTACTTTGACCATCTGAATTGCCTTGAATTCTTGACAACAAGCTCTCACCTACAAAAACAAAAGACAATCAATTTTAGCACACAAATACAAAATTACTTTCTTACCTCATTTTCTTGAGCAGTGGTAACTTTTGTAGTACCAAATTTGTGCCAATCTGACTATTTGAATTTACCAGTCACTGTTGACAAGCTCTTAGCTACAAAAAAAAAAGGCCAGAGTTAATTTTGCATGTTTAGCTAACAAATATAGAATTACGTACTTACCTCAGCTTCTCTCGAGAAGTAGTAGCTTCCTTAGCATTAATACTACGGCATTCTGACTACCAACAGCTCTTGACAACCAACAACCGGCACTCCGTATCAAATCGGCAAAGTTTTGAAATTAAGTCTGGAAAAGGGTCTTCAATGCCATAGTAACCGGTCGAATCAACTTTTTGTTTCTTGAAAAGCAAGCATTTTCGCAGGAATTTTCTCACACTTTGGAGCTTAAGTATAAAGTAAGGCTTGCTAATGCTGTAGTTTCAGAATAAACTGGGGTCAAGCCTAAAAAGCCGTTTTTTTTTAAAGAAAAAAGTTCCCCGCGCACGCGTTTAAAGGGCATACGTACAATCCATACATACATACATACATATATACATTATATACATACTAGTGATGTGCTTGAGCACAAATGGCGAGCGAGCCTAAAGACTATACTATTTTTATATGAATAATTTTGACTTCTAACACTGAAGCTACTGAAAATAAGGTCCAGTTTTAAATTTCGCATACAGGATAAAGGGATTTCAGTACCATAGTAACAACTCTCTGCAACTGCTTGGAAGGAAAAAAACAACAACAACAAAACAATACACGTTATTTAAAAGTTTTCTTTGTGATATTCTTTAGCTAAGTAGTGGTTGTAACACACAATGCTTTGACACAACTGGACATGCACCTACACAGACTTACCTCGCAGTAGTCTAGTGGACAATGTATTTTCAAGTAAATACTGTTGCGTACGGCTTATAACCATGACAAAGAGCGCATTGACTTACCACCGCCACTAACTCGAATAGAAATGGAAGTCCCTTAAGTTTTCAAGTTTGAACTGCACCCGCAAAAAAATTCAAAACGGTAAACAATTCAATTTCTAGGGTGATACGGGTACTGATCGATAAACCAGAGGATTCTGTTAAGAGCAATTTGGGACGGGGTCGACCACATAACTAACACAAAAACGCGAGGGTCAAAGTACAAAATGACATACATACGTCCATACATATATACAAATAAACTAGTGGTGTGCTTGAGCACAAATGGTGAGCGAGCCTGATAGTTAGGTAACATAAAATGTTACTATTTTTAGCTTACTTCATGCAAACACTATAATAGCAGTTATGAGCATGTGATTTCACAGCAAACACCTACAAAATCACTCTTTTATCTGATTAATGGTAACTTTTGTAGTATCAAACATAACCATTCTGATAATCTCAATCACCAGTAACTCTTGAATAAGCTTTCAGCTACGATAAAAAAATAAACCAGTGTTATTATTTGTATTTTAGCCAACAAATATGGAATTACTACTTACATCATTCTTGAGTATTGATAACTTCTGTAGTATCAATTGAAGTTACTTTGACCATCTGAATTACCTTGAACTTGACAACAAGCTCTCACCTACAAAAACAAAAGGCAATCAATTTTAGAACACAAATACAA
>WLWD01005335.1_pt1 | contig 13131 bp, 8 predicted proteins | sample 6712731 | NCBI WGS metagenome assembly WLWD01 (sample SAMN12718690, study PRJNA576275) | sponge metagenome | isolation source: marine sponge | host: Mycale hentscheli | place: New Zealand: South Island, Marlborough, Capsize Point | collected 2014-11-01
TCTTATATGTATATTATCTATTGCATGTCCATGGAGAGAGGTTTATTATACATAAGTACAATATACATATACGACCACAAAGAGAAGTTAGATGGCTATTTGAGCAAGCAGCAGAATTTCACTCCTAATTATTTTGTGGATTGTTATAAGTATGACAATCATTTATAATATCCTGAGCTAAACTATCACACTATTGTTATTTGGCTTAATTATTACATGATCACAGTCATACAGGTTCTCATGATATTTTTAACTACCTTGTAGATAAAAGTTACAATCTTTTTTAACTGTGATTAATAAGTAAATAACACTTTCCTTGATAACAGCTTCATTGGAGTAACGTTGCAGTGTATTCATCTTCACACTCTCCCGCTGACTAACAGTGTCTTTTGGTATATTTTGACCTGTGCTTCTGGTGTCAGAAATCTCTGAAGTAAAATGTAAAACACATACCCTCTGAATACACCGTTTCTTTTTTCTTCCTGGACCACCAAATTTAGGCATGTCCAGGCAGAACTTGCAGCACCCACAGTCTGCTGTAAGACACCCTGAACAGCTGCATGCTTTCTTCCGTTTGCAACCTATTGTATTATTCAACAATACTTCACTTGCAGTTTATTATATATGTTTACATACCAGCTTTAGAAGGCACTGTCACTTTACTTTCTGACATAACTTGACCCTCAGAATAAGATGTAGTCACCTTACTTTCAGAATTTACTTGACTATCACGGCACTCTGCAAATAGCAGTAAGAATAAAATAGTGTACAAATATTTGTGTATCTTACCAGTAGCAGTAGCAGTAGCAGTGCTTGTGTCAATTGTACCATCTTCAAGCTTCTTGAAAATCTTTCTTTTTTCTTCCAAATTTGCATGTCTAAACAGTATACACAATGTTGTTAATTACAGAGCAATTACTAATAGTATTACAATACTTTAGTACTAGTCCACTTTTCTTTCTTCCAGGAACTTTAGAAGTTCTTTGAAATCGCCACTGAAGTTCCTTGGTTTCTCCTGGGGCAATATTTTCTTTCTTTTCCAAAGGTAATACTGAAGTACTGTTGACATTCATTGCTCCTCTGCATACAGCCACAGCACGCTCTAATAAAGCATTTATATGTGGAAGGTACTGTAACAGTGGGGTATTATCATGTGTAACAGAAGTCTGCAGTTCCCTCATCAGATTCTCAAAACTCTTCAGTTGTAGTGAGTTGTCTACAATCAAAAATTTTTAACACATTTTAAACATCTAAAATGCCAATAAAACACTAACCTAGTTTTGGATGAAATACTGACTCTGCACAAGATAGTTCAATTTCCAAATTCTCAAAAGACTGATTGCCTGAAGACAAGTCAACATCTGTACTGTTTTCTAGAGAATGGACTCTATGAATGTGTTTGCATATGTGCCCATTGTTATATTCATAACATGAAGAGTCACACTTATACATATGTGGACAAAGATATTGACACTCTGCAGCCAAGCAGACATTCCTTTCTTGTAGATGTGATGATGCGGAACATTTTGAACAAGTGGAACTGATTACTTCAACACGATACCCATTGAGATTGCAACCTGATTGGCTGTTTATGATCCATGATCCATCTTCCATTTTCTAAGCAAATATCCTTATGACATTGCAGACATGATGCAAAAATAAACTATATACCTTAACATCTTGGATTGGGATTAAAAGTCCACGCTCATGTCTGCTTAAGCTTTCTTTGAACTTGCGATCAGCTGCTGGTGGAAGCTGGTGATTTCGCTTGTAATTAAAAAAAGCATCTTTTTCATACTGCAGTAACTGAAAAATAAGGAAGTCTACCCTACGATTGACCTTTCCATTCAATTGAACAGTTTTCAGCTGGTTGTGAAAGCTGAAGTGCATGCATAAATAATGGTAAAATAATGGTAAAACAAACAAACACACACAAATAAATAAATGAATAAAAGAAATGTGATTACCTTTCCAGATACATATTTGTATCTGTATCGCCATGCTGAAAATGTCTATGACATTTTGCCCATTTTTCTACATGTAGATATAAATTAATAAAGAGTCAATATAAAATTTAGATACTTACCTACTCTGTTTGCATAGTTATTGGTAAAGTATTGTATGAAATCCGGTTCTTCAGGCAACCATAGCTGAATAAATTTGTCCATCTTATCTTGAAAAGTGTCGCAATCATGTTCTAATCTCAAAATGGACAAAGTTTGATAGATTTCTAACTGGTGTTTGCAGTCAACAGATCTTAGTTTGTTCTTCCATGATCTGCTTACACATAGCCAGAAATTTAATTTAAGCTAGCACTATTAACTTTCAGCAAACCTGTCAACATGCCAATGACATAGAAGATGTCTAAGCTGACCAAATACATCTCTTGCTGCTGACCAACCTGTATTGTCTGTGATGATACCATAACATAAACTATGCACACACTACCAAAATAATAAAATTACCATCATCTGTCATCAAAGTCCTGATAATAGTGTTAGGTGATCGAGCCTTCATACGTTCCAAAAATATTCTGATAATGACACTGGTTTCTGAATCAGAAATGCACCACCCCACAGGTTGCCCTGTAAATAAAGCAATAACGTTTAATATAATTAATACTTATACAAATAAACTTTTTGTACCTTTTCCTTGGTCATCTGGAACAACTGCACTGATAAGTTTAAATCGATACTGATTCGTGCCATGAGTTGAATCAATACACATGATTGTGACAGCAAACTTTTGATATAATTCTCTTTGGAACTGCGTCTGAATTGCCAAAACAAAAGCTTCTTCTGGTAAACCATGCTCATCATCTCTTTTCCCCTGAGGTTTGAAAATCAATATTGGATCATATGCCTCTTGCTGTAATTCTGCCACCATCATAGAAACTGAGGAAGCGTCATCTTCATGACGCTTAACAATTCTGTCATCAACTTTTGCTTTGATGTTCCTTATGTCCTGCTTAGTGAGAAAGTGCTTTCTGCTTACACTCTGGTCAAAATCTTCCCTCTTATTACGATCACCAACAGTTTCTCTTATATCTGCATAAAAGTGACAATAACCATATAGATTATTTATATTGTCAAAATAATCTTTAAAGTTCAAAATGCATTTTCTTAATGAAGGCATTATGATAAACTATTAATTTACAGCACATGTCAAGTTAACATCAAATTTAATTAAGTATTTTAGACTAACTTTTTATATTCCATTAACATCAACATGAACTATTGTCACAGACAAAATTCACATACTTACACGTGAACAAATTGAAAACATTCACTATGTGATATAAGCGGACTAGTGTGTCATGGTATTCTTCTAAAGGCACACTGTGGTAATTATATATAATAAGATACTTAGATGTAAATCAATTTAAACTTTAGGATTGCACAATTTGAAACAGGTTTTGAAAATAATAATAGTAAGATTAGTGATTGTGTCTAAAACTAAGTTAAGCATATATTACATATTTATTTTTAAAATGCCGAAACACACTACATTCACCATAATAATGTTAAAGAATTTCATTTCAACATATAGATCTACTGCCAATATTATGTTAATATTTGAATATTTTCAGAAGTTACAATTGACTAGGTTTAACTGAACAGCATCCGCCACTGCTTAATTAGGGTATGCTCACTTTATGATATAAATAGAGCACTTAAATGCAAACCCTCAGCACTAGTTAGGCACACTTAAACGCAACAATAACTTTCCCAGCTATAGTGAAAATAGCTATTTTCACTGGGGCTGGTTTCACTCAGGTAAATGCTAGCATTCATTCACATGATCAGAACCACTAAAGAGAGGTAACCTATACTAAACTGGTAATGAGTCTAGAATTCTACCTGCTGTTTTTGTGGTCCATTGAAGGCACTTACTCGTCTATAGTTCTCTACCTGTGTCATTTGAGAGCCTGGTAAGCAGCCGTTTTTGAGATTTAGTGTTGACAGAGGCAATGAATGAATGAATGAATGAATGAATGAATGAATGAATGAATGAATGAATAAATGAATGAATGAATGAATAAATAAATGATGAACGAAGTCTTTATTTTAACAAGTTACAGTTTTAAAATTAAAGTGACTGAATATGTTCTTATAGTACAAGGTTATATATGTAAAAATGGTATTAATTTATGCATGTAGTGTGTGTTGGAGTAACACTTTTTAATAACTAATTATCATTGTATTATTAGAAAATACACTAGCCGTGATATCTGTAGAAATAGGCGTTTCGATTACTATTCAGTGATCTTCCTCAGAATATGTATGAAACACATTTGATGACTTACGAGTGAAAAAGTAAACAAACGTGCGTATGTTAATTAATTTCTGGGTGTGTCCTATTACAGGGAACCATACATATTTCCTTGCCAGATCGACTTAAAATAGCTTTCATGGCTGTGATAGGGTAATTTGTTTTTTGTATTCACGTTTACCTTGTAATATCCTGGCAGATGGAATACCTATGCTGACTTTCAGAGCCACTTGTTCCTTAGTACTTGCTGGAAGTGGTAAGCACTTTAATTCCTGGGACCCCAACTCGTGACCTGTATGAGCTGAAATATATCGAACAACAATGCTACCATCTTCATATTCATCAGTAAACATTCTGGAAATGCAGGTCGAGTCTAACTTCCTGGATTCTTTCTGGTGATGACGCAATTTACTTGTTTTTCTTTGGTCTGTATTTACATGATGTGTCCCATTTCGGCAGCAAATGAAGTAGTAACGAGCTACAATATCTATGTATGATGTGTTATGTCAGTCAGGGATAATATAACAACATGCACAGTAAATTACCTGATGCTGAAGGCTTGTATGTTTGTTGAGTTTTTACATAAGCAGTATAAGTTGCCTCCTCTTCCATCTCTTTCCAGCTGTTAAATTCAGTCATAGATTTAAAATGCAATGTTTTACTTCCTAGAAAAAAAAAAGAAACCATATATTTAAGTAGTTAGCTAAGCATGTAAGTGTCATGCTTGCCTAATTTATCATCATGATACTCCTCACAATGATGAAGAAGCTCAGTACTGGTTCGAAACAACTTAACATCTCCACAGCTGAATGGGCACTGAAAGTTTCGGGTACATTGTAGATCGCTTTCAATACCATGAATATTTTTTTGATGAGTTTTTAGTCGATAATGTCTGGAATATTTTTTGTTGCAGCCAGGAAAGGTACACAAGTGGCCCTACAGACAGATATGTAACAACAACAAAGACTACAGCTAATAAATTATTGTAGCTAAATAAAATCTTATAATGGTACTGATATCACTGATACACAAGATGAATAGTATGTAAAGCATGTTAGTAGAATAACACAACCTCAGTATCAGAAGAAATTGAAGGCCCCACTGACTCCATTATGGTGCGGTCAGAACTAGGGTTGAAGTTCAGTGGCTGCGGCTGCTGGCCACCGAGGTCGAAGGTCACGGAGCTTCTCGTTCCATAGTGCCATTCATTATGAATCACACAGTAGACAGCCCGCAACACTAGTTTAGACGACCACTACCAGTAGAGAATTTTACATCCAACGCACCGCCAACGGTAAAGCGTTTTTAACTTATTTAACCTGGCGATACTTACCTATACTTAACTGGAAAAGAGTTTTCCACGAGACAATGCAATATCTTTACGAGACGTGCTAGGAACCGCAGAACGGTCCAGCGTCCCGCCGAGCAGTCGAAGTACTTAGGGCCTGAGGGACGGTAGTTCAAGATACGCAGAGACGCCTATGTCTACGCAACAGTACATAGCCTGATGATTTTTTAACAAAGCTACGTTTTCAACAATTGCATTGGAGGGACACTATAACCTCAAAACTGGGGGCACTATAACCGGGTCGCTATCTAATTGCGTTTTTCTCTGGAAGGACCTGGCATCTGAGTGATCAAGTTATGAGACCCTAGTCACAATACACAATTACACCAAAAAAAAAACTGCACCAGTTATAAAACTGTGCAGTGGTGTGCAGACTATAATTAATCCACAGCTATTAACCGTTCCTAGCTTTCTAATTTTGCTTAATATATAATGTAAGAAGTTATCTAATGGACCCTTCAGTAAATCATGGGTAAAACAAGCACCTTCAAGCAATGCATGGCTAGGTTAAGACACATCCTATATCATGACTATATTCAGGAGAAAAATAAGATGTATTTTATAACATTAGTATGAGGAAGTGTTATAAGAGTGTTCTCATTACATTATTATAACTATGTTATGAGTAATTGTAAATATCCTATTATATTGTGCATTTTTCACAGTGTGCTGATTCCAACTTTGCAACCACATTGCTGTTGCTACGCCTGTGTAAGGGTGCATTCTATTTAGAATTAAGTGCTAGAAGTAGGGTACAACAGAACATAATTCTGTAGTGTATATGAACTCGTTACCACTGGCAACAGATTCAGTTTCAATGTTTACAGTCTTTCTCTTTTGCATACAGTGCCACACTATGGCAAGTTATTCTTACTGCATAAACATTTTGCGAGAGCAATTTGTTTACACTGGCATTACTAACTCCATAATTACCTGAAGTGCAGGGAAAACTTTAGTTGTGACTGTCTGACAGTCAATGTGTCCCAACATAAACTAATTCCAGGGCTCAAAAGGTAGTGGCTCCATGATAGTGATACACTGCTTTGAAATTGTACTCTCATTTGATATGCTCCTTAAGCACCAGGTATAGGAAGTTTGGCATTGCAGTTGTTATTTTAATGCCACGAAGTCTACAGCATGCAAAGTTGGCACAAGCCAAATACTGCCTAATATAGGCCAATACTGCACTGGACAGACGATGAAAATATACACTGAATCAAGAAATAAGCTTAAAACAAGAATAGGCAGCCATAAAGCAAGTACAAATGAACTTCAGATTCTTCATGTCACCAATATCCTATTCAATAAATTCACTTTTGAAAACATAGCGATCCTGATTATATAAATTATACACATGTAACTGCTATTATAATTTTGTAAACATTATATAGGTACCATGATATAGTGTTTTTCTTTGGTGAATTTAGTAACATCGAGGTGGATTTAGAGGCATTACATTTGGGGTAGTTGAAGTACTTGAGATGATTGCTGAACCAAGGTTTAACCTTGGTTCAGCAATCATCTCAAGTTGATCATCTCAGCTGATCTATATAATAATGTTTTGCAGATATGTGACAAGTGTTTAATTAAAATTGATTTGGAACAAGGCCATTCTATAACTCAAGAAAGAGATTGTGTACTTACCTCTCATAGATAGCCCCTTGCTCATTCTACACCAGTGATGATGGCACAGGTATTTCTTGTGTCATGCTGCAACGTGGTCTTCTTACAAGCATTGACTGACTGAATAACTGACTCACTGACTCACTGATCAATCAACTGACCAATAGACCAAAGGAAAATATTGTGTCCTCTGTTGTTTTTTTCATTTTTTGTTGTAATTTTCTGCCAAATTGTGTTTAACCTGTTTGTGAACAACATTCAGAGGTGAAAATTTTATTTCTGCCTGTTAACTATAATGGCAGCATACCATAAGATGTCTTAAAAATTCTGTGTTTCTTTTCTATAAAGATGAAGAACGTCACTATGGTTTATATTTAACATTCAATGTTTTTAACTTATTTCCAATTTGCCAACAGTTATCATTTCTGTAATTTGAATGTTTATTTACAGATGTTATATCACCAATGATATCTTCATCTTAAACTGGAAACTTATGCTGGATTATTACAGTATTGTGTGTGTTCTCAAGTATGTGGTGGAGAGAATTACCACATGTTTCTAATGTGTATATTTACAGATGTACTATATACAACCAATGATATCTCCATCAGTGATTGCTACATCGGCTACTCTGTCCTTCTCTCAACCTATCAATAGATTATCAGTAAAATATATATACAGTTACATAGAATAATACTATTGTAATGGAGTTCATACTAGAACAGAATCTACTACCAGTAACTCAGTGACTATTGGTAGTCTGGAGGCTGGTAGTGTTAGTAATAAAATTTAATTCGATATAATTAAAAAATACTAGATCGCTTTATTGGTAATTGGCAAGAGCAGTTATGTGACGGAAGAGTGTTACACTTGTTTTCAATCAGGGTTCAAGAGATATGCTCAAGGAAGTGGTAGACTTTTGTGATTTTGAGGCAGAAACACTGGCAATGATGAAGTTGGTAAAAGTACTTAAAAATGAAATCATGGAATGAAAATCATTTAAAATTACTGGGAGTTTTCACAGGACTGCCAAAGTAATGCAGCACATACTACTGTGTAGATTATTGTTGTTGTTTTTCCTTATTGATTAATGGTTCCAGTACCAAAAGTAAGCATAACCATGACACTAAAGCTTCCCTAACCACAGCACAATTACTATATTATTTTAACACCAAGTTCAGTACAAGTTCTGTTAATCTTCGACATACCTAGGCTTGTGAACTACCTCTTCCTGTGTTTGTTTGGCTACAAACTCATACACAAGTAAGAAGCAGGAAGATGGTAAACACTACAAACTAGTATTAGCTATAATCGGGCATTACAAATTGAAAATTCACTTGCCAATTATACATTTCATAATTATAATATATAATTGCACAGGTATCATCAGAGATCCCATAGTTATTGATGGAGCACCGCTAAAAGAATTTTCCCTTCCAGATGAATATAGCAATGTACCTGCTATGTCTTGCAAAACTGATAAACTCTGTGTATCCCATCCCAACTTGCTTTTGATGACAAACCTGTTAGCTCTCTAGAAAATGCTAAATTTGAAGAGGATAAATGTTTTCAACATAATATTCATTTGTTATCAAAGAACACTCTTGCATAAGATGATTATTTATCCCGGGCAGCGTTTCATGCTTCTCTAGATACTATAGAATGCAGTAGTTTTCCTAGCAATAACTGCACTTCTACCTTTATATGGGGGATGGTTTTTTGTATTAGATCATTCCAACTATGCTAGATGGATACCTATCCATCTTAGAGACATGAAAGCTCTTTCAGCTCAAGCCAAGGAACAATTAGCATTCATGGGTTATACCAAAATCACAGAAAAAATATTCTAATATGCCTATTGATCAAGCCCATGAGCGGAACAATGAACTTGAAAAAGGTTCTGGTGGAGCTGTGGGGCGGACAGAGAATCCATCTGCATTTCGGAGGTGGATGATAGCTGGTCCAGAGCAAGCAAGAATAACAAATGAATTTGAAAATCAAATTGTTACGCCTGGAAAACCAAACCATTTGCAGATTGAGCAAAGTTATTCTGCTCAGATACTGTTCCAAAAACAAAGTGAACAATTTAATGGAAGTCATACTACCATGTGAAACCCAATTAAGGAGGATTCAAATGAACTTATTATTCTTGATGCTCGAAACTGTGCTAATGCTGTAGTTTCAACAATAAAGACAATTGAAAGGTTAGGTTCCACTTAATATCAGCAATGTGTGATTAATGTCATCAAGAACGGGTCAAAGTCGATTCATAGTCCAATAAAACAAAACTCTTTACCTTTGCTAACATGACCATCGTCGAAAAGATAGAAAACAATTAAAGCAACAGGTTGATTGTCTAAAGGGTGATTGCAATCTTTCCAGACACTTGTATAAGACAAGCCAATTTCATGATACCAATCTCAACAATTATTCACAACATGATGGGGTCATAAGCCTTCTTCAGTTGTGAGGTATGACCATTTAAAATAAAACAAGTTATTAAAAGTAACAATTAAAATCTACTACACTATAATAATTATTGTAGGCATATTCTTTGAACTCCAAGATTCATACCCAGACATACAGGAGTATAGGCATGGGAAATAATTTCCAATATTACTACCAAAAAGATATGTGCCAAGGCCTTGGTAAAAACAAGTGTCAAGTATGGAATTTCTGTCATGTATTTACAGGTTTGCAATAGGACTCCTCAATTTCTTGGAAAAGGAAAAAAAATCATTGTGAGTTGCCTGGACAGCATATTCTAGTGCTGCTGTAGCTTTTAAGTATGCATTTCAAGACCTGTTCATGAAGGTCGACAAGAACTATATGTGCTTTAAACTCATTGAAAGATTTACATGAGTTATTTATGACAAGACCACATCAATCACAAATGTAAATGATTTCAGGCAAGACTTATTTTTAAAGCAGGCAAAATTAATCAATAGTAGTCTACCACCAACACAGGTAAGCTTAGTTGTTCATGCATTATTTCTATTGGATGAATTTTACCTTCTCTTGTGTTTTCTTCCTGGTGCTCAGGATGCTTATATAGATCACACTAATTTAGGCATTGTTTCAAGCCAGTATCTGGCCAACTTACCTTAAGAAGAATCAGTTTCAGATGGACTCAGGAAGAAGGTTGGACACCAGTATAGACACTTCTTCTCCTGAAATTGTGAGTGCTTGCCACGAACTTATTAAGTGTGGCTGCCAAACACTTCCCTTATGTTCCAAGAAGTGCAAGTGTAGAAATACTGGACTTCAGTGTACTACTCCGCTTTGCCATTATGTGGTGGCTCATGTGATAGCTAACATATATTATTAGCTATTTATTCTGTTGATAACAATTGCAGATTTTTTTTTTCACCTCAATAAAACTTAAATTCTATCTGCAATTGTATTTGATGATATTCTCAGAAATTGTATTATTTAAAAAAAGTTAAAGACTACCGTACCTAGAGAGTGTATGTATAATCTCTCTCCTTTATAAACATTAACTTTGCAATGTTAAATTTGGCTTCTTTTTTTAATAATTTTGATCATCATGAAAAATCAATGTGAATTTGCAATTGGACATTAATGTGTATCCTACATGTTGCATGTGCTTATTTTGGGCCATTCTTTCTGAAATAATTTTTGCATAATTAATATGGAATATTTTCGAACGGAGATGTTTTTGTGGCACCCCTCTAGATTCATATAGTTTACAAAAAGTTTTATGGTTTGGACTACTGTTGCATAAAGTCAATTCTAATCTTACTTTAGCTACTGCGCTAATATTTAGCGATGTACACCCACACTAATTGAACCACAGTTAACCACTTGCTGACTAAGCAAGAACAAATTGCTCAATGTAGTCTACCAGACACTTTTCCCGGGCAAAGGGTCTGGCTACGCCATGATAGTGGTGGAAGCGCTAGCCGTGATAGAAGCAGCATTACGCCCAGTATCAGCCCGCCCCCTAACCCCACCCCTTCCCCAGTGTTTACATACTTTACCGCTCACGAAATTACTTCCTACATCCTGGGTAGAAGCGCTAGCCTTGTATCGATAAGTGAATTCTTGTACAGTGATTCTTGCATCACAAGCATGGCGAGAGTACTCTTCTTGTTCATTGTAATCCTGGATATAGCAACTTATGCAAATGGACAATGTAAGTTACACTCACTGAAATCTAGCTATTAGTGAAGGCATTACACCTAGCTATATATAAATGACCAGATAGTTTAGACTTGTTAATGCAGCAACTATTGCTATTTTGATTGCTGGCTGATTGGATTTAGTTAAACACAACTAAGTTTTAGCAGCTTCATAATCTGTCACTCTAACCTATTTGCTTTTCTTATCATTTCATATTACCAAGAGTTTATTGTGTTAATTATAAGGCGGTTGTTAAATTGGTTCTATTAAGAAAAAACATTTACTCTGAGAATTTTTGTCTAGGTTCACAAATTCAGGAAACTTATAGTGGTATTCTCCATAAGATATGATATCACTTAAAGTAATAAGTGAAAGTTAAGTTCTGACTTAATTCCTTTTGCCAGTAGCTAATGAGTAAAATTAACTTCTTCATTCTTTTAACGATAATTACTAACTGTTAACTGTTTACACATAGCCCAAACCATTGCTGAAGTAACTTAAAAATGTCCAGTTTATACAGCTTGTTCGGGGTGTGTAACTCTACCCGAGCGCAGTTAGTCACAGAGCGTAGTCGAAGGACCACCCAACTAAGCTAGCTAACCAGAATTAAAGTTGTGCGCCCGCACCAGTCTGTAGCCAGGAAGACAGATACCTTGCCGTCGTTGTAGACCTGACTAGGGATGCAGGTATAGGCAGTACACACGGTCTTAACCCCAAATTAGTTTACTTAACTGGGAATTTAAGTACATAAGTTTATGCATTTACAGCACAATATATGTGAATTAGACAATACAGAGTACAGTATATCATTATAATCAGTATGAACATATGGTAAGGTATGACAAAGTTAAATAGCAAGTTCATTGATCCCGAACATACTGGGGGGGCAGAAAGCTGATCTTTGTCGAAGAGGAAGATCAGTTTGTGGGTGGGTCGATGATAAGTGTTCCCTCGACACAGGACGTCAACAGCACGTACATGGCCATCATCTCCTGGAAATATGGCTGTGATCTTGGCAAGTGGCCAGCTTCTGGTATTGAGTGACTTGTCTTTGAGGTAAACTATGTCACCAACTTCAAAGTCACGTTCCTTGGTTAGCCACTTGTGTCTGGCTTCAAGAGATTGTACATGGCTTGCTTGCCAGATCTGCCACAGGTCTTGCTGTATCCTCTGCACCAGTTTCCGTCTTCTTAGAGAGCTGATCTTTGTCTGACTGGCTGGAGAAATTGGGGGTGACTTTAGTGGACGGCCGATTATGAAGTGTCCTGGAGTAAGAACATTATCGTCAGGATTTGTGGAATGGATCGGATTCAATGGCCTCAAATTCAAGATTGCCTCAACCTCAGTCAAGATGGTGCTCAGCTCGTGAAACTTGAGTGGATGAGGAGCCACTATTTTGCGAAGGAGGACTTTCATGGACTTTACCCCTGACTCCCAGAGTCCTCCGAAATGAGGAGTTCTTGGTGGGATAAAGTGCCAAGTTATGGAAGCTTCAGAGCAGAAGTGTGAGAAGGACTCCTTGACCTCAAAGTGAAGGTAATGGAGCTCCTGGATCTCGTTCCTGGCTCCAACAAAATTCGAGCCATTATTGGTGTAGACATGGGCTGGAGCTCCTCTACATGCACAGAATCTCTGGAAGGCAGCAAGGAACTCTTCAGTCAAGAGATCAGCACAAAGCTCCAGGTGAACTGCTCTTGTAGCTAAGCACACAAAGAGGCAGGCATAGGATTTAAGCAAGACTGGTC
>WLWD01001558.1_pt1 | contig 13121 bp, 7 predicted proteins | sample 6712731 | NCBI WGS metagenome assembly WLWD01 (sample SAMN12718690, study PRJNA576275) | sponge metagenome | isolation source: marine sponge | host: Mycale hentscheli | place: New Zealand: South Island, Marlborough, Capsize Point | collected 2014-11-01
TGGGTAAAGCTTCTGGATGGTGTGTTTCAAGCCAGCTGACATAACAAAGATCTGAATAGAGATTGTATCCTTCCTCATATCGACGTTGAAAGAGGTCTTCTTGCTCACCTGTGAAAGATCCAAGTTCTGGTGTTCCTACGTATAGGTAAAATTGATAATTGTGTGTGTAAAAATACGTTTATTTAGCTACATTGACACATTAAGTATTTATGACAAAAAATGAAATTTGTGTATTGACTGGCTTACTGTACCACATTACATCACATTTAAGACTACCATAAAAATTCATTCCATTTTTTGTATGCAAACACTAATTCCTCATTTCATCTAGCTTATAGCTTAAAAAAACCCTCACATTCTATTATTTAACTAGCCAGCTAGCTGGCTAGTTAGCTACTCACCAGAATGCAGTGAATTTGCTGGTGTCAGTTCATGGGCCAACTCAGCACACTGCAGTTCACATGCTCCTTCAGCAGATGGAAGATCTAATGCTGTTTCACTTGATGACATTGCACACTCCCCATTACTGCCATGTGACAATTCTTCCTCATCATCGTCTTGTTCATCACTTGTCACTGCTAGTGTCATCAGTTGGAATAGAAATGGCAGATGGATTATATGGGAATATTCCAGTAGTCTTAAAACCAGCAATTATATTTGATGGAATGAGAGACTTCAACCATGCTTGAGAAAACAGCATGTTGAAATTGAATCGCGTGATAACCTTTCCAGGGTGCTTCTGAAAATAAATGTGGCATACTGCTGTCCATTTACTCTGTAATGGCTTGAACACTCCACAATCTAGCGGCTGTGATTCATGAGTTGTATGTGGAGGCAAACATAGCATAATAATATTGTGTGCTCTTGCAAACCGAATGACATCTGGCTGGTAATGAGTACTATGTCCAGGAAATGCATATTGAATAAAATGCTCTACCATCCACCCTTTGAATAAGTCTGCATTGATCCAACCTGTATTACTCAAACCATATCTTGTTCCAGGTACTTCACCTTTTGTCCAGGCATGATTAAGATTTTGGGCATTAAAAATTATCATTGGTGGAATGGCTTGGCCTACTGCACTAGCAAAAGCTACGACAGTTACTTGCCCCTTATTGCCAGATTGCCGATATCGAATTTTTTTTGACCCGGTCTTCACAACAACATTAGGAACTTTATAATCAAAAGGAATGCTAGATTCATCGATATTATAGACTTGAGCTTGTGCTGAATGTAATTCATGTTCATCCAAAACATCCTTCAATAAAGAGAAATATTGCTCCATTGTTTCCTTATTGATAGCATTCATTCTAACGTGAGCTGTACTATCACTCCTTCGGAGTAACAAATCGCGCTCAAGAAATCTATTCCACCACCCGTGAGTAATGTAACTCTTTTTCAGCATATTGTTGTCTCTAGCTACAGATTCAGCTATATGCATCACATCTTTTCGTGTTTTACCATACCCTACAGTGGCACATGTCTTCAAAAAAGAGCTAAGTTCACCTTCTTCTTCAGTACACAGATATGGTTTTGGACCAGGTTAAACACCACGCTTTACACGACCACTCACTCTGTTCTTTAAAGTAGATGCGGGAACTCCATGGTCACCAGCAGCCCTATTTATCCCTGCACCTTCTTGTACTGCTTTTAATGCTGCTCTCATCTGTTGATCAGTCCATTGTTTTCGCTTCACAGACTGCTCCAGAGCGTGTTTACTCGTTAATGCTGACCGTAGTTGAGATTTGTGCTTGGTCAAGCGCTTCCTCTGACTTTTTTTTGGCATGGCTAAATATCAAACCTGCTCTACACTCTCGCAAACAGCCAAAAAACTGGATCCCTTTCTCTTCGTTTATGGTAAGCGAACAGCTGGTTTGGCAACCCCATTTTTTTTCGCGCACGGCCGGATATTTCAATGGCCGATAATTGATGTCGCTCTAGACGATAATTGATGTCGGTCGATATTGGTTGTTTACGCTAGTAAACGTTTGAACTGATTTGTTTAGTATAGTTAAAGATACACTTCAATATTTTACACATGTTGATTAAGATAAATCATTTACAAATAAGACATTTACGGAATTTCAACTGTGTGTTAAAATAGATAGTGGTCTGATATAAACAACACAAAATTTTTTCCTAACTTGATAGGATGAGTTATAATTTCTTATAATATAAATATGTTATCAAATCTACAGATATAGCATGGGTCGCCATCGTTATCCAGCTCCACACTGGGAATGTAGCAACAGAAGACTATACAGATCAACGCTCTGGGAGACTCGATGCTCATATATCAATCAACCTCATTGTTTCTCTAACACTCAATATCTGTTAATAGCCATCACAATGATCTGGATTTTCAGAAGAAAAACTAAAACTCAATGTTCCAAACTCTGTACTGTAATAAAGCCACGAAAGACAAATAATAAAGTAGAATTGCTATCTCTACCATTGATCTGGTCCATTTGGAATAGTTCAATAAATGTCTCAAAAGAAATTCATTCCAGAACTACTTCACTAAAACAGAAATTACTATTACTATGTGGAGATGTAGAAGCCAATCCTGGCCCCTATAATAAAGGTAAATTAACCTGTATCCAGTGTGATGTTAAAATGTAGTCAACCATAACTACAGCCACTTGTAAGGCAATCAATGTATTAGGTGAAGATAAATTTCTGTTTTTCTTTATTATATTTCAATTGAAATATAATAAAAAAAATTGTAGTATTCTCTCACTTTCACAGGGTTTTTAAACAATATAGAATTTAAAATATTTGGTCGCCACCGGGAATCGAACCCATTATTGCTTGTTTGACACAAGTGCTCCGCCATTGGGCTATGACAACCAGCCAGCAAACAAACACTCTAATTCTGTATTTATACTATTAAAGTGTACTGCTATGCTACAGTTTCACTCTCAACAGACAAACAAAAGTTCTCTTTTTTTAAAGATTTTATTTGTTGAATTTTTTTACTCCACTTTTTAACTTATGTATTTCTTTCTCAGCCTTCTTATACTCATTAGATTTATTGTCTTACTTTCACAGGCTTTTTAAACAATACTGAATTAAAAATATTTGGTCGCCACCGGAAATCGAACCCATGAAGAATACATCTAATGAGTAAAAGACAGCTGAGAAGGAAATTATGAATTGTAAATGTTCATCAGAGCTTTAAATAGAATTATGAGAATTGACATGTACAGCATTTGGTGCAGATTAGTTACCTACAGACATTGGAACATGTAGGAACACTATTTTAGTAGCAAAATTGACCACTTTAAATCGGTTATATTTCTGACTACATTCAGTTTAAACAATAAAATATTAATCATTAACTATTATTTACTTATCAATATGCAAACCACATTCCCTTAATTTTTCCAACAACCTATCTGAAGCATTATTAACCTGATGTATATTTATTATTATTTATTTTTAATGAATTACATATGATTATTTTTTAGCATTGCATTCATTATGAGTACAAGTATATTCCACTTAAGAGCATTATGTTGACAGCTGCTTTTGGACTTTAATGTTAGCAGCTGCCTGAGATGACTGAAGGAAAACAATATTTTCCATTATGGTATATTATAATATTGTCATATAATTTATAAAACAGCTAACTACTAACAACAGCTAAATACTAACTAAAATATTTATTGGAATATCCAAGTACAGGACAAGTGATGACTTTGAAAGTAAATTTGAAACATTTTAAACAAATTAAAATTACACAAGAAAAAATTCCAATTAATAAAAATTTATTTCAGTAAATGTACATATCAGCAACCTTTACATTAATTCTGCAGTGAAATAATATTACTTTGTATATTTGTAAAATTATATTTTATTTGTACAATTTACACTATAATTTTATCGTAGATCAGCCTCTCACTAACTATGAACCTTCACCGCGAGTAAATGCTGCTGCCTCAGCAAGTTCTGAACAACTGTATGTTTATGGAGGTATTGTTGATAACTTTGATGAGAATAAAAGACAACTGAGAACCGTAATTCAAATCTATGAGTGCTCTACAGAATCCTGGAAAGTACTTCCAACATCTGGTACTCCTCCTCCTGGAATATATGGCTGTGCAACATCTTATTCAGGTCATATTCTCTACTTGTTTGGTGGTGGAGATGGTACATCATGCCATGCTACACTGCATCAGCTAGACACCAGATCTATGACGTGGAAGCAACTCTCGCCACAACATGATAGTGGACCCATGAGGAAATCTGCTTGTCACATGATATATTGTAATGATTCGTTAATCGTGATTGGAGGCTATGGCATACCATCAGGTGAACTGCAGTCTGGATCACAATTTACTGAGTATAAAGATTATCAAGATGGTAGTGGCTGGACAAATGAGATTCATAAGTACCATATTTCCCAAGGCAAGTCACAAATTGTATTTCAATTTATTTGTCACGATTTATTTTATACATTATTATTAAAATACAGTCTATATTAATAAAGTATTACAGATATAATTTCTTTAGAGTTATTTGCAGATTTAATGTAAACTATTATCGAAATTTTCATGGAATAATTATAACACAATGGTTTTATATATTTGTGCTATACTTAATTTTGTCATGTAGATGTGAATACAATTTAATGGTTTCAGACATAGTGGAACTATTACCCTTTTACATTGTCAACATTATCAGGAATAATTATAAAGATATAATCAGACGTGATAAATTCAAGTTACAGTGCTAATATCTGTCTTTAGCAATGATTTTTAATGACTTTTCAATCATTTCTTTCCTACATTAATAGAAACTAGAATAATTTCTATCTCAGGTTATGATTATATTGAGTATGTATTAGTGATTTTTGAACTAAGGAATTTGGTTTATGTATGAATTTATTTGTAATGATAGAATGGAATGTCATTAGTTTAAACATGCCAATTATGCATTCTTGTATTTAGTATGGCTTCTAAGATGACTTACTTAATTAATATTTATTCACACAATGGGCACCACTAAGTAGTACTGGTTCTGTGTAAATAGTAATAATAAAGCAATTTATATGTGACTGTGTCTATCAATAGTAATAGAGCAAATTTGTTAAAAGTGGACATACATTTAGTAGTTGCGTAAGTGCTGAGGTGTTTGAGAAATCATTTTCTCAAAAAGTAAATAGTTTAAAATGTTGTATTAGTTTGAAACAAATTTTTTATAAAACGCACAGCGAAATACTTAATTTATGTTTGTGAATTATTATAAACATATCAGATACAGTCTTTGAAGTAATTAAGATTAATAATTTTTGGCTATATAAAGTGTTCATATAAAATGAGGCATGTAACCATGAAACTGAAACACTGCAAATACAACCATTACCAACTCATAAATTAAGTGTCTCAAATAACATAATGTAAGTCATTCTTATTACTCCAATAATATCATCCAAAAACTTGGTCATTGGTAAATTACTACTAACAATAGATACGATACTTTTGAATTATAACTTGTATAATAATTGCTGCATATAAAGCAACTTTAAATGACATTTGAAGTCTTCATAAAATAGATATCTTAAAATAACTTAAGAAATATATAATTACATTGCTATTTTTATTTAGGTACATGGTCTTCTCCCTTGATCACTGGAAGTAGACCTTCTCCTAGAGGTGGTTTTACAGTCACCTGCATTAGTCCTACACATGCAGTCTTGTTTGGTGGATGGGATGGTACTAGTGGCCTCAATGACACTTACCTCATAGACTTGGCACAGATGGTAAGAATTGATGTAATATCTCGATCATTGTAATTGTATTGATAATATGAGGTTAGTCAAGATGTATATGTGCAGAAATTAAGCAATAAAATACAAATGATAGCATTAATCTGCCATTACATATGTACAATGTAAACTATTTATGTAAGTACTTTTATTCCTTTATTGCAAGTTTCTATCTAGTGAGTTTGTTAAGATGGAGGGGATTTCATGGAACATAGGAACTAAGGCAAATCTGCCACTTATTTAAAATAACAAGTAATTTAGTTGAGTGTCCATTTATTAAAACTTTCTATACGGAACTAAATAAAAAAGCAAATATTTTTTATAATTCTGTGTATAAATTTTCATTAACATGGAAGAGTTCTCATTGACCTGGATGAGTTCTCATTGAAGAGACTAGTAAGTTGCAACTGGCCATTGCTAAGCAGCAAAAGAATAAAAAAACAGGGAGGGAGAGAGTACACTTTACAAAGTACAACGACATGTAGTGGTATTTTATATAGGTATCTAGGCAGCTGCACTTGCAGAGGATATTTGTTGTACTTGGGCTCAAACAACTATTTTTCTAGTATACAGTACTTATTACATGAGTCAGAGTATGATATGGTGAAATATTTCATGACCTGGCTAATTTATTTTCAAGAGCCAGAGGGAATGAATTATGAAACCATATCACTCTGCTGAGTGTAATATGTGATTTATTCCACACTAGATATCTTCACTACTGTAGTTAGTAGCCACACCTTCTCCTTTAGCAGCTGCTCTAACATTGGTTGAGTAGCTACACAAAAGGAAGGTAGCTTAAAAAACCAAGAAAATTGACAAGTTCAGCCAGTTGCTATAATTACATGGGTAATGAGCCTGGCAGTACAGCAACATGGTGAAATATGTGACCATCTACAGGAAAACCGGGCACAACGCGGCGTGCGTAAATATCGAGAAAAGATCGATCGATTTCTTAAAAATGTATTGTTTCAAGCCGACGGAAGGGAACGGTTAGGTCTATTACAGTGATAACGACTTAAGCTACGACGATAAAACTTTGAAAGCTTAATATCTGGACGCCGACAACTCTGTAAGTGCAAAAAAAAAAATTTGAAGGGTGCCGCGTTGTGCCCGGTTTTCCTGTAGACGGTCACATATAATGAGTTATTTCACAGGTCGTGTACCTAAACATATCATTGTGAAGATATCTAGGGTGGAATAACAATTATTATTTTTTTAAATATATCAATGGAACACTTCAATGATCCTATTAAGACACAAAGTTTCCTGACTCAAATATGTCTGATGTTTTAAAGTGATTAATAATGTTTGTGTTCACTTTTATACTCTGAAATTCTTTTTATGCTTACATATTTATAGCAAATATATGATGCATGTTGTCAGGAAACTATCCTGACAGCAACATACACACGTCGCCATGAAACCAGAAATGTATAACGGATGTATTGTGATTATTGTTCATTTTGTTGTATTTTATATCATTGCACATTCTTATCATAATTACTGCACATTATTTTATTCCATTCCGGCAGATCAATTCAAGCATAGACTGCTTGATTACTTTATTTAGTAAAACTACGAGAAATAAAAATATCTTCTAAGCACTGTATATACTGTGATTATACTTACTCAGGTGGGAGCAAAACACAGTACATGTTACTAAAATAATTGATAGGCTTTTAAAATGCAGCTGATACTTTTGGATATTGTTATTATATTTAATTAGGCATGAAGAAATGTTTCAGTTCATCTAATAATATATATTGTAAAGTATTTGTTTGATTGTACATTGTATTCTCGTACTATTAGTGTTTTACAAAACTTGTACATGGAGCACCACAACCATCTCCAAGAAGTGATCATGCCACTGTTTGTCTTGATTATAACAACAACAATCCACAGTTGTTAGTAGCTGGTGGATTTGATAGCAAGGCTTTAAGTGATGTTTGGTGTCTTGATGTACGAGCACAGAGTTGGCAACAGGTAAGATCATATTATAGTATAGCTCAAATAATAATGGCTATGTAGAAGTAAATAAACTTAACTGGTGAAAATTAGGAATAATTAAAAGAAAAAAATGATGTTTATTGTTTGAACTAAAATTACTTTAGTAGTTCTTCATAATTATTATTATTGGATCATGTACCATTCCCTGATAATTGGTGGCTAAAAGTTCACCTGTAAAGAACTTTGAATATTTCAGTCAATTCTGTTTCTAGAACTAATTAAATAGTTTAAGTTAAGTTATATTTTTCATAGACTTAATTAAGTATATTAAGTAATTTGTCTAATCTCTTTATAATTATTACACAATTTCATGCATGAAATCAAATTATTTCATTCAGTCCACAAGCCAGCGTTCAAAAACAATACATTTAATGCACATACATGAAGTACTACATGAGTACATTCCATGTACAATATTTAACAACAACTTTTCTTTATCTTTTGCAAGGTGTAGGTTAAATTCTGAGCACTTTGAGGTTTTATATTTACACTGTCTGGATAGAGTAGCTCTTCTTCTTTCTAACAATATAAGTCTGTTGTCTGAGAAATTTTCCGGAAGCTCGTGATAAAAGTGTTTCTTGAGATCTCCTAAAATGGCTTTAGAATAATGGCTGTGTTTCCCACACAGATAGCTGTGATCCTTCTGTAGCATTATAAATACTCTATAACATTATACTGAAATAAAAATTTACTATCAGTGGGTCTTGCTTCTACATTCAAAACCTGCCCAATGTAGCATGAATACTTGTGAGGATACATATCAGATAATGTTAAAGAGCTATAGAAGTAATGAATGAGAAAATGTCAACAACAGTCAACATTAGAGTTATCTAAAGCAAAACGATCATGTCTGATTTTTATTATTTGAAGAATACATATCCTATGCTGCTCATTCTCAACTATCATATTTTGACATATCTGTTTCTTCAAGCTTATAATTGTTAGGTTTATCTATTTAACAATAAAGTCTTAAGTGCAAGGGAGAACAGAAAAATAACCAGCAAAGCTTATCCAGAACAATAATCTAGAGTTTCTATGCAGCAAGTAAGCTTCATAAGCTACCAGATGGTGAATTGCACTTCACAAGTATGTATTAGCTAGTACATATTGCTTGAAAATCATATTGAGTGATACTTTAGAAGTGCAACATAGAAACAAGTGACTAGCTGAGTTGTACAAAACTACGAGAAAACTTCGCATTCAACTATCTTAAGACTGTATGTTCTGTTGTCAAAAATACACAGTAAAACGTCCTCAAAAAATTCCAGTAGCTCCATGTTGAAGACATGTGTAGAACTTGATGGAAGGCAACTTCCGATAGTCTAGTGAGTAGTCTTGTTGGCATAATACACAGAGTAATCTGGAGTCCTATGAAGTATTTTTACAGATAAATGATTGCCAATTTGGCAACTTTGGGAAACTCAGGGAAATTGTGAAAATAAAAAATGGTCACAATGAAATTGATCTGTTCCAATAATTTTTTCAGGTATTATAATATATAGTATAGAATTCCTTGTTATGTAAAAAAATATCCTGATCAAAGTTGAGGCTAGATAGCTACATTGCAATAATTCCCAATGGATGCAGATGAACTACTGACTATAAAGTAAGTGTATTACATAGTAGAACTGTTTTCTGATTGTATTTTTCAGTTCAGACACTGCAAAATTTCAATTGTGCCGCTTCTGCTTAAATTAATATATGACTTAGTCAGAGTTCTTGTATAGTGAGTTGTATACAGTAGGTTAATGAGTGATGTTCTCATGCAAGAAATTAAAATGTGTAAAATAGCTATATTTGTTTAATAATTAACTGTAGAGCTTTAGGACTGTTTATATATCCTTCAGAGTTGAAACGAAACACATGCAGACGGGTCTACTTTAAGAAGGTTCCTCAAAGAATTACTAAATATGTTGCTTATATTTTCCTGCTGTCACTAAAGGCTTCTTGTCTAGGATTACACACTTTTATTTATTATTCAGCTACACACTACATATGACATATATTTAACAATTCTGAAGACAGTGTAATGCTTCTCATTGCCTATCTTGATTGCCATTGGTTCTCCAAATTGGTCAACAGAGACAGCATTTTAGTTCCCTGTATGGTGAACTAATAAGACCAACCGAATCAACAAAATTTATAACTACATCTGCTCCTACCATGTTAGCAAAATTCGATGTATTGTCTATTTTAGACCACTATCTATTTTTACATATGGTTATAAATCAGTAAACGTCTCATTAATCTTAATCAGCATGTGTAAAATATCGAAGTGCAATTTTAACTATACTAAAAAAATAAGTTCATACATTTACTATTCATTCATTTGTTCAATATTTGCCACTTCAGATAGCCAAATTACCACAGCCTAGAGATAGCCACTGTGCAGCTGCTTTTGTTATTTCTTCTGAACTCATTGAAGTAGTGCTATTTGGAGGACTTGATCGACACAATCGTCACCTCTCAGAAACTACAATAATAAGAATTGGTGAGTTTACTGATTTTTATAAAATAATTTACTTTTTTAGCTGAAGTATGTTGATATATGTGACAGTCTACGGGAAAAGGGGGCACTTCACGCAAAAATTGAAATTGAGATATAGGCTCCAGAAGTAAGTCATAGGAAAAATTCTTTCTTTCTCCTATTTTTTTTTTTCTGCAGAATTAGTCTTAGTGACCTTTACTCTAAGTCTACGCCAAATTTCAAATGCCGAAACAACTTAAAAGACCCCAAGCGTACCGTGGAAAGACAAGCTACTTTTTATTCGCTCTCGTTCTCGAAGTACAATAAATGGGGAATGGGCAGAGTTTCGAACAAGCAGCTAAAAAAACAGCATAGCTTTGAGAATAGTGCATGCAATCTACAGCTTACCTCTGGTTGAAAGTTTACCACTACATGGAGTAGAGTAGCCAAGGATTCTGACAAGACAGGCTGTGAGACGCTCTGAAGGCTAAAAAGAACTGTACGCAAACTTGGTTACTCGCCGTTAAAAAGCGGCTGTACGATTTAATTGCGTATGCGGAGTACGCTGTTAAGTATATGGAAACATTAATTATACCGGAAGTGGAAATTCAATTTATGTTTTCTCGATTTTTAGTTCAATTGCTTTGCTGAATACAGCCCAGTTCAACTGCCAGTTTCTCTGCGCGTCGAAGGTTTTGCCTTCCAGTATTTTAGCACTAAGTTGAGATAAATTGTAGCTTTTTATTAGCATAAAAACTCAATTTTTTTGGTTTAAGTGAAGTGCCCCCTTTTCCCATAGACTGTCACATATTTGAATTTATGTTTAATAAACATCGTCTCATTGTAATTTAGTCTTTATTTTTTTTTGCAGACCATTGTTTACACTAATAAAACTATTTTGGTCATTACATAAAGAATATACAATTTCATTCTCATATTTCATTACATTTTACATATTTTTGATGAGTTCATGTTACCAAATTAGAAAAAATAGCTGATGTTATATAATTGGGTAGTAACAGTTGTTCAAGCATACTTGACTGTAACAGTTTCTCAAGAAAAGGCAATCTATTAATATCTTATCAATTTAAGACCCCAACTGTTTATGTCTCTGACTCACAAAAATTTGTGAAAAAAGCAAACATGTTATTTATACTTTTTATGGAAATCAAGCAAGGTACTGACAATCATCAAACAAAATATCAGCTACAAATTAACATGATTATTTAATTAATATTTTCGTACTATAGTCTGACGGCATGTGTGTTATTTTATTCACTGAATCATTTCCTTGTTGTTTACTTGTGTTACTTTATTAATTTTTCCACATAGTTGAATAATTTCTAGCCTAATGCATTACTTTTACTGCTGTTAACATAAGAAACTTAAACTGTGACGAATTTTATAATGCCTTTTCAATGTAACATGTAATGTTTAGATTTCAATTATTGGATGAATCATTTAAATATCCTTTTGTGTTTACATTGTTAATTTGAGTTTTTTTATTACTTTGGAATGTGGAAATAGAATGTATAGTGCTGTAGAGAAGTGATAGCTATAACTAATAAATAATTAGTTCATGTTTATGCCTAGCATTCTTTATTAAATTTGTAGAATGAAATTTAACTAAGGCATAATTACATTTTATATTATAGAAAAAGTAGCCTCCTCCTCTAAATGGGAAGTATCTGAAATTATACATTCTTCAGAGTTGAGAAATAAAGATAGACTAATAGCAAAGAAAGTACTAAAAGGTAATATTATAATTACAAGTTGTAGACATGATTTAATGCATTAAGCATTATAAAGATGTAAGTAGAATAATACATTTATAACTGTACATTATACCTCAGTTTGAACTTCGAAACATAACAAAACGTTTTTTTTATTCTGAATAATGTCAAGCAAGCGAGTCACCATCGATAGCTAACGATATTATGTGAGTATATGAATTAATGGTACTTAAACTTTTAAGAAACTCCCAAATTAGTTCACGTAGCTCTAAAAATACGAATTAATTGGGAGGGTGATGCACGGGTCTAGGGTGATGCACGGATGCCATTTATTAATCAATGGATTATTTAATGCTTGCTTCTTCAGCACTTAAACTACATTAAAAGTGTTACCACACCATATTAAAGTATTGCTGCTAGAATGAGCTAAGTGCTCTATAATTATAATCTTTCATTGACTTGTTTTTAAATTACTATTATGTGCCTTTGCCGAATAAATGTAGCATTTTTTTACTTGACCATTTTAACTATAGTATTGTAGTAAAAAGTTGACGTTATTTGAGATTTATCACCAATTTTTTCTTTGTTATAATTGAATCAGATGCATATCTAGTTGATTATTCCTCTTATATAATTCTGTGGTTGTTTTTTTCAAAAAAAAACAAACTTCAAAGTCTTTAGTTATTACTGCATGCTAACTTTGTATGTATTATAATGAAGAAAGTATTATAATGTGTTATACAGTGCAATTAATATACACAAACAACAGAATAATAAACACATGCAACAATAAAACTAAATTATGAACGTTAATTTTTGCACTGTATTGAGGATATTAGATTTTAATTTAACGTGATATGTAATAGTTAGAGCATAATCGCATAGCTACTGGTAGATCTAGAGTACTCAACCCATGGGAACTGTGGTCCTTGGGCTTTCATGCACAAAATTTGCCAGTAGCTACACACATGCTCTAACTACTTTAGATCTTGTTTACTCAACTTTGTTTACCAGCATTTTGGCAGAGATGGCAGTGTCAAGCCACTTTTCAGAGAGAATATTGTGGATATTGCTCAGGAAGCTAAAGGTTCTGGTCATCCTTTGCCAGTAAATGAAGCACATTATTCTAGTTTAAGTCATT
>WLWD01005820.1_pt1 | contig 13083 bp, 12 predicted proteins | sample 6712731 | NCBI WGS metagenome assembly WLWD01 (sample SAMN12718690, study PRJNA576275) | sponge metagenome | isolation source: marine sponge | host: Mycale hentscheli | place: New Zealand: South Island, Marlborough, Capsize Point | collected 2014-11-01
CCCGGGCACAGCTCACTTAACCATTTTTAATTAAGGAGTGTTGTATGAACAATCGTAAGCGTAAAACAAGTAAACGTCAAGGTCGTAAAATGCATTTTAAGGCATCAACTCATAGTGAACGTCTAATTAATCCAAATGCAGCTGGAATTGATATTAGCGCAACTGGAAGTTTTGTTGCAGTGCCGCCTGATAGGGATAGCAAACCGGTGCAAGAATTTGGCTGTTTTACAGAGGATCTTCACGCATTGGCTGATTGGCTCACTGTATGTGATATTGATTCTGTGGCGATGGAATCAACAGGAGTTTACTGGATTCCACTTTTTGAAATACTCGAATCCCGTGGTTTTGATCTTTATCTGGTTAATGCACGTCACGTTAAGAACGTTCCTAGACGGAAGACTGATGTCTTGGATTGTCAGTGGTTACAGGAATTACATACCTTTGGTTTACTCAGTGCGTCATTTCGTCCAGATGATGAAATATGTGTTTTACGTTCCTACTGTAGACAACGTGATAATTTAGTAATCAACCTCCTGCATAGCAGGAGGCATTAGGATTCCCCCTCGAAGGGGGACGTTACGTAGAAAAAGCCCCGCTGGGGCTGTATTGCCGTTATTAGAATTCTAAGTTTGGTTGATCGTTATCTAACTTTTCTTGATTCCTCATGTATTCTCTTATTGCCTCCTCATTCATACCAACAGTGCTCACACAGTATCCGCGAGCCCAAAAATGCAGCCCTGTCATACGACGGATATTTAACAGTTCCCGGTGAATGCGGACTGCACTTTTTCCCTTCACAAAACCGATCACACTAGAAACACTAAACTTAGGCGGGATACTCAAACACATATGAACATGGTCTGGCATCAAGTGCCCTCCCAGTAATTCTACTTCACGCTGACGACATAGTTCCCTCAACATGTCACCCATACGACTTCTTAATTTACCATACAATTTCTTCTTACGATATTTCGGCACAAATACCACATGGTACTTGCACTCCCATTTCACATGTGATAATCTCTTCCAGTCATGCATCTGTTCTTCCTCCATTTTGGCCAACGGGGCTTTCTTGGAGGAAAAACTTTACTCGATTTACATTACATCAAAAGCCACGGACCGGTCGAACCTATACGAGTCCTCCGCCAGAGGCGGAGGGTACATACTCAGTGGTCCCCGTTTTGCCCTCAAACCTAATTTCTTCTTACTGAATCGTTTTTTGCAGGAAATATAAAGAAAACAAAAAATCAGAATTTTTTCAAGGTCAAATCGTTTTTCACGATGATATTATTTTTTAATTTCCCTGGTAACATTGAATTTATTTCCTCCTGACTCATATCGCCGTTTTTTTCTATACACTTCTCAAGGTAATACTGCAAGTAAGTTCGTGGATTGATATTATTCTGTTTACATGTTTGAATGATCGAATACATACAGGCGGACAATTCCCCGCCCCAAAGTGAATGGTTTCCAATATAATTGTTTCTTCCCAGAGCACATGGTCTTATTCCGTTTTCCATTTTATTATTATCCATCGGGATTTCGGGATTACCAACAAATATAATCAGTCCCTTCCAGTGATTTTTCATTGATATCATTGCTTTAAGTCTGGCTTCATGAACTTCATCTTCATCAGCCTTAATCTCAACGTTGATTTCTTTTCCCATGTCATGAATGGCTTCACGTAATCTCGAATCGTGTTCTAAAAACATATCACTTCCGGGAGGATGTTTTACTCTCTGATTATTAATTTTGTACAGTTCGGCGATTTTCAGCAACCATTCCTCTGCCCATCTGAGCAGTCCGTGCTCTTCGGGATATTTTTTTTTAATGTCAGTGAAATCTCTTCTCACATGAGCCCAGCAATAGGCCAGAAGAACCAAACCCAAACCGGCCAACATTTTGTAGGCAGAATACCTGTCTACATTCAATATTTTCAATTTCTCCTCAGGAATTTCAACTGGTCCTTTTAGTTGTACTATATCGGTAATCCCCAGAAGAGTTTTCGTAGGAACAGAAGCGCTTCTTGTGCCGTCAAGAACGAAAATAGCAACATCTTCAGATTTGAATCCCCACATATACCATAATTTTTTCATGGCGTCACAAAGCATGTACCAGCGAGTTTCATCAGCGTGCCATCTTATTCCATTTTGCAATTCAATAATAAGTTCTTTATAAAGAGGCTCCAAATAGGTTCCAAATATTGTTTTCACCACCGAAAACAGTTCCTGGAATCATATTGACTTCGTGTTGCTGCATGTCGAAAATTTGACGCTGAATCGGTATATGCTGTTGATATTTATCGATAAGAATATCAATCCATACTTCCAACCCATATTTTCCCTGCTGAATGAGTTTAGCCGGCATGGGAGCTGTTATTATTTTGAGAACGCCAGGGGCGTAATTCGCAGGAGGAGTATATTTACGCCTGATAGTACGTTCCACGTACCATTCGACTTTTTTTCTGATCGTGTATGATACTTCATCCATGCCGTTCTGTTCCGTCCAATTCTCCGCCGGAATTCCATGAATGACTTCTCCCTCAGGCAGCCTAATAATTCTATCCACAATCTGCAGCCCTTTAGGAATTTTCCTTCCATTTCCTTTGTGGCCATCCTGACCTCCGGATTTTCTCTTTTCCGTGTCATTGTCCTTCTCCGCTTCAGTCTTTTTTTCTTTCTCCCCAGCCGATTCGTCTTCCCCGGCATTAGTGATTTCTGATTCGCTGATTTCTTCAACTACAATAGAATTCCTATCCTCAACTTTGATATCTGACAATTTCAGTTTCTCACTCTTCAAACCAAAAAGCATAGATGCGAATTTATTCGCTTTACCACGTTCATTACTCAATTCTCGTTCCAGTTGCCGAATTCTTTTCTCCAGATCTTTATTCGCCTCTTTTTCACAATTCAATTCCCCTTTCTGCTGTTCAATCCGTCGCTTGAGTTTATTGAATTCATCCACGGCAGCATCAAAAATCTGACGGAATTGTTCGTTTCCCTTCTTCAGCTGCTCATTTTCTACTCTCAGTCGCGAAAGTTTGCATGTTTCCGGACATTTTCCGTAAGAATGATTATGTCTGATTGACCTTTGCGCTTTCGGCAACTGTTATTTTCCTTTGGTAAGATTTCTTTTTTTCAGACTCTCATAATTACACTGGCTGATTTCCTGCAGCAGGGCTTTAACTTTCCTATATCTCTCATTCATTTCTTTTGCCTCGCCGATTGATCCGGGCGGAAGATAAAGATTTTTAGTTCTACCTTCTTTTTTCGAACTGAGATAATAGCAGATATGTTTCTCTCCATTGTTACAGGTGCAGTTCTTTCCACATTTTGAGCGATACATGACAACTGAACCAATAATAATATCAAGGTTGCTCATCAGTTCCTTTTTTAATCTCTCTCTTTTTTTCATATCTGATATAATTCCTTAATTTTTAATTAAATTGCACGTATTAATACACACAATGACACCGCAGAAAATTAAATCAATGAAAAATTCGTCTTTTTTATTATTTTTTCAGGGATGGCTAAGGTGGAAAGCCAGGAGAGAATTCTAAAGAATCCTTTAGCCGATATGTACTCTTGATTTAAGAAAGAATGAAGGTAGTATAAATGGCAACGTGGATCACTGAATACGTACGGCGGAGGTTTTTGGTTTATAAGAAATTAGTTGTGCTGTGAGGGTCGCGTCGTTATATTCAACACATGCAAAAAAAGCAAATTGACAAGCAGCAATTCCCGGTGAACTATAACATCTTTATATGAAGCAAATTACAGCTATCTCATCCTCTAAAATTAGGTTCTGACTCCGAGGTTGAAGTCGCTATCAGCCTCAATTCCAGAATGCCGACAATAGAGTTTGACAATTTATAGATGGCATAAAATTTGTAACTGACTTCTATTAAAAGAGTTCCGTTTCACCGGGAATTGCTGCTTGAACAAATGAATGTTCAACTCCATAAAGTCATAAGTGATATAACAGGTGATACGGGTATGCGTATTATTGCTGCTATACTTGGTGGAGAAAGGAATCAAGTTAACTTGGCTCAACTAAAAGATTACCGTTGTAAAAACGATACAGAGATCATTGCCAAGGCTCTTGATGGTAATTATAGAAACGAACATGTTTTTGCATTAAAACAGGCTTACGACCTTTATTTGGTTTATCGTCAATCAATTGTTGAGTGTGATCGTGAAATTGAACGATATATTGCTCAACTGAACAGTGTATCGGATCCATCAGAGAACCCTTATCCTAAAGCAAAACGGTCACGAAAAAGACCCGGCAGCAATGATGTGAGCTTTGATTTAAGGAGTCATCTTTATCGTATTAGCGGTGTTGATTTTACTGCGGTTGACGGGTTAGAAGCCTCCACTGCATTCACAATTCTTTCTGAAGTCGGGTTAGATCCGGGCCGTTTTCGTACTATGAAACATTTTACATCTTGGCTATGTCTTTGCCCAGACAATCGCATTACTGGAGGCAAAGTGAAGTCCAGTAAGACTCGTAAAACGAAAAATCGAGCCACAACGGCATTTCGTCTTGCTGCAAGAGCTGCTGGCAATAGCTTAGGTCCATTGGGAACTTTTTATCGCCGCATTAAATCGCGACTGGGCGCTCCAAAAGCAATCACTGCTACAGCACATAAATTGGCCAGAATTTTTTATAAAATGTGGGAAAGTGGACTCGGCTATAAACCTGAACAGATCGAATACCATGAAAAAATGAATCAAGAAAGAACAATCAAATATCTAAGGGGAAAAGCCATTTCTTTGGGCTTCGACCTAGTGTCAAGTTCCGAGGAAATTCGGGCTGTTTCTTAGGACCACTTCAATGGCGTCAATTGCCCCCCTATACAGCGCTGACGTGCTTAACTACGAACAGTCAATCCTGAATTAGCATCAACCTTAAATTATATAAGTTTCATAGGAGGACATTAGACATGGTAAATCATTCAACATCAAAATTATTTCAGTCAAAAATCATACTTATATTAGTCGCACTGATTTGTCAACACTGCTTTTCGGCAGACTGGCCTCACTACTTAGGGCCGAATAATAATAAGTCAGATGAAACAAATCTGATCAAGTCGTGGCCGGTCAGCGGACCAAGAATTCTTTGGACTGTAGACGTCGGCTTAGGATTTGGCGGCGCCGCGATTCGCGACAATGAGGTATTTATTCTTGATCGGATTGATGACCGTGATGATACCATACGATGCTTAAATTTAGATTCAGGCGTCGAGAAATGGAACTATACAAATGTCGTACCCGGACGTCTTCCGTATCCTGGGTCCCGCAGTGTACCGACCGTTACTGAAAAATTCGTTTACAGCATCAGTTGCCTGGGGGATGTGTACTGTATCGATAGAGCAAAACAATCGTTGGTTTGGCACATTGATATAAAGGAAAATTACAATGTCAAACCAGCGCGATTCGGATTTGCTCAGTCGCCCGTCATCTATAAGAATATGATTTTCATTGCACCGATGAGCGCTTCGCGCTGGATAAAAAAACAGGCAAAGAAGTATGGATGACCGAACCGGTTGGTTATAGTTATGCAACACCCGCGATGATTAAACTTAATGGTCTTGACCAGTTAATATTTCAGGCAACAATTAATCGATCGCGGAAGAAAGGCGCACTTATCAGTTTTAATCCTGACACAGGGGAAAAACTGTGGCAATATGATGACTATTACGTGATGGCAGCGATACCTCAACCCATTGTGTTAAATGATGACGTTCTGTTTCATACGGGCGGTTATGGAGCCGGTTCGATTATGCTTAAAGTGACAAAAAACGAATCTGCTTTTTCCATCAATAAATTATTTGCTGTTTCTCGGGGATCCCAGATTCATCAACCTATATTAGTGCACGATCATTTGTACTTGATCGTCAATGAAAATGCCAATCAACGTATGAAATCAAAACGCAAAGAAGGTGGGTTAATGTGCCTGGACTTAGCCGGGAAGGTAAAGTGGCGAACAGGAGATGCACCAAATTTTGGTCGAGGCAGTATGATTTTTGCAGATGGAGTATTCATTATTCAGGATGGTCATGATGGAAAATTGCGCCTGGTCAAACCTGATCCGAAAAAATATCATATTCTTGCAGAGCACAATATCTTTAATATCAGGGATAACGATGATCATCAGATGTGGCCGCCAATGTCCTTGAGCAACGGACGGTTGATTGTACGTAGTCAGGAGAAACTTAAATGTATTGACATGCGAGCCGTTAAGTGACGAATTTTTATTATTCACCAATAACCCGAATTGCTTTTGGTTGTAAGTCGATCGATTCTATTGGAAAAGAAGTCGTTCATCTTGGCGGCAAGCATGTGTTGCTTGTTACGGATAATGGCGTTGCAGAAGCGGGGCATGTTGATCGCGTCGTTTCAAATTTAGAATCATGTCAAATCCGAGTTGCCATTTTCGACGGCGTTAGTGAAAATCCAACGACAAACGATGTCCGCAATTGCCTGAAACTTGCGCGTGAACGCCCGATTGATCTTATTATCGGATTAGGAGGCGGCAGTAGTTTAGATACGGCTAAAGGGTGTAATTTTCTGCTAACAAATGGCGGCAACATGCAGGATTATTGGGGAATGGGTAAAGCGAAAAATTCAATGCTTCCCATGATTGCGATTCCGACAACGGCTGGAACTGGGAGTGAAACTCAGTCATTTGCACTCATCAGCGACGAAATCACGCATCGAAAAATGGCATGCGGAGATCCTAAGGCGACTCCTAAAATTGCCATACTCGATCCGGAAGTGACATTAAGCCAACCCAAAAATGTGGCGCTATGCACTGGCATTGACGCCATTGCACATGCAGTGGAAAGTTTTGTTAGCAAGAATCGGAATCCGATATCGTCGATGTTTGCAAAAGAGGCATTTGCACTGACTCAATCCAGTTTTCCCTCAATTGTTAAGGACCCGGCTAACATAGAAGCTCGAAGCAAGATGCTATTGGGTGCCTCCTATGCCGGAATCGCAATCGAGAATAGTATGTTAGGAGCCGCTCACGCTGCAGCAAATCCATTAACGGCACATTATGGCGTTGTTCATGGGGCGGCAGTTGGTGTTTTACTGCCTTATGTCATGAAATTCAATTGTTTTGATTCGTCAGTTAAATCATTATATGCAGATTTAGCGACATGTTCAGGCCTTCAGTCTACGGGTAAAACTGAAGATTCTGCCGATGCTTTAGTTGATTCTATCCAGTCATTGATTGATCTTGCCGGATTTAGGGAGTTGTTAAAATCGTATAACATAAAAAACAATGATGCCCCTCTATTAGCGAAAGCAGCGACGGAACAATGGACAGCCAATTTCAATCCCAAACCAATAAGGGAATCTGATTTTGTTGAATTATACGAAAAGATATTAGAATGTTAATGCGTTTACTATACTTATTATGTTTAATCGGCTGTCTGAATGAGAGTTATGGTCAGGAAATTATCGGTAAAGATTCCTGGACTATGTTTCGAGGCTCTCGGCAGTTGCGAGGCGTTGCGCATGCAGCCGTCCGTCTACCGCTAAAATTGGTCTGGACATTTCGAGCTGGAGACGCCGTTAAATCCAGTCCTGCAATCGTTGGCGAGCATGTCTATTTTGGTTCCAGCGATGGGCGGGTTTATTCTGCGTCAATTAAAAGCGGTAAACAAAATTGGGCGTTTGCAACAGACGATATGGTTGAATCGTCGCCTTTGGTTCTAAATGGAACCGCCTATATCGGATCATCTGATTTTTCGTTATACGCTTTGGATGCCAAGACTGGCAAAAAACGATGGAATTATAAAACTGGAGGGAAAATTTTAGGATCCCCAAATTGGGTCGAGGGGAAAAATAAAGGTTCAACCAATATCATTATTGGCAGTTATGATAATCAGATCCACTGCATCGACAGCAATACCGGAAAACTCATTTGGGGATATGAAACAGACAATTTTATAAACGGCGCACCGACGGTATTTCAGGAAAATCTACTCTTCGGTGGGTGTGATGGCAATCTATACGTTGTGTCATCTGAAAATGGCGTCTTGCAAAAATCAATCGATATTGGCATATACATGGCAAATTCTGTTGCCGTTGAAGAAGAGATCGCCTATCTGGGACATTATGGGAATAAATGTATGGCTATTGATATTAAAAACTCAAAAACATTATGGACATATTTCAACAAAGATTTTCCCTATTTTTCATCTCCAGCCGTGTGGAAGGATTATTTTGTCATTGGCGGACGTGATAAGTTCATTCATTGCATTAATCGCAGGTCCGGTAAGAAAATCTGGGCATTGAAGACTAAAGGTCGTGTTGATTCATCTCCAGTTATTACTGACAATAAGGTTATCGTTGGATCGGATGATGGTCGATTATATGTGATTGATTTGCAAACGGGCTCTATACTTTGGAAATACGACATCGGTCAAAGTATTAAAAGTTCTCCTGCTGTTATTCAAGATACCATTATTGTTGGCGCTGATGATGGAGTAGTGTATTGCTTTGGGAGATAGACTGAAAAACTGATTCAGGCGGTTGTACGAAAGCGATTATCAGATTGAATTTAATGACAATTAATAAACTCAATTTGCTTGCTCTTGAGTTGCAAAGGAGCAACTGTAGCGGCCACGATTAATAATGAACAAAACTTGGTTTCAGGTTTCGGGCGTCAGGAAAACTCAGAACAATCTAATCTTGAAACCTGAACGCTGATGCTAGAAACGTCATTAATTCTCCCGTCCCACGACTGAGTGGAATGGGGCTTGAACAGCCAGCAGACAATAACGGGTTTATTGATTACGTACAGACACAAACTCCGGCGTAGCCGGTTAAGTTCATGACAAATTTGGATTCCGGTTTTGGGTGTCAGGTGTCAGGTCTCAGGAAAATAACTCTGGGCAATCTAATCTGACACCTGAACACTGACACCAGAACCCCCCAAATATTGAAGTTTCAAAAGAGAACATCTAAAAGGTTATGCCGAGCATATCTAACTTACAGAATTGATCCCATATTTCCATTATCCATCTCATGACAACTGAAACTTATCATAAAACAAAAGCCGGCAACTATTTCATCTCCAACTATCCGCCATATTCATTTTGGAAACCGGAATATGTTTGCGATGCGGCAAAGGCTTTGGATACAAACCCAAATCCGTCAAATCCTTTGGGTATGTATGTTCATATACCATTTTGCCGGAAGCGATGTCATTTCTGCTACTTTCGAGTATACACAGGGGTGAAGTCTGATGCCGTTAAAAATTATATCGATGCTCTTATTCGGGAGTTGACGCTATATCAGGTTAAAAAGTGTATTGGCGACAGGGAACCTCAATTCATTTATTTTGGCGGGGGAACGCCATCATTTCTCTCAACATCACAATTGACCCATTTGTTTGGAGAAATGAAGGCAATGTTTCCATGGGACAACACGGAAGAAGTTACATTTGAGTGCGAACCGGGGACTTTGACGGAAAAAAAAGTTAAATTTCTTAAAGAATCAGGAGTCACGCGCTTAAGTCTCGGCATCGAAAATCTGGACGATGAACTCTTATCGATCAATGGTCGATCCCATACCACAAAAGAAATATATCGAGCTTATGAGTGGGCTAAGGATGCAGAGTTTCCACAAATAAATATCGATCTAATTGCCGGAATGCTCAATGAAACGGAATCGAATTGGCAGGTTAATATTGGAAAAATAATTAAAATGGCCCCTGACAGCATCACTATTTATCAAATGGAAATTCCGTACAATACAACCATCTACAAACGAATGGAGGATGCCGGCGACAATGTTGCACCTGTAGCGGACTGGGAAACCAAACGACGATGGGTCGATTATGCATTTAATACCCTTGCGGATGCGGGGTATACTGTAAACAGCGCCTACACAGTTGTAAAAGATTCAGTAAAGACAAAATTTGTTTACAGAGATAAACTATGGCAGGGAGCTGACCTAGTTTCGACAGGAGTCGCGTCATTTTCTCATGTGAACGGCGCTCATTATCAGAATGAGCATAACCTTGTTCAGTACCAAACCAGGTTGAAGAAAAATGAGTTGCCCATTTTTCGGGCGCTGACGCCAACGCCTGATGAACTGCTGGTACGTGAATTTTTGCTGCAGTTTAAGCTTGGTTCAGTCAGTCCCCGTTATTTTAATAAGAAATATCATGTTGATGTGCGATCATATTTTTTGGAACCGCTAGAGAAGATTGCTAATTTGGGAGTTTTAGAAGATTTAGATGATGAATTGCGACTGACGCGTTCGGGATTATTGCAGGTAGATCAATTGCTGCATGAATTCTTTTTGCCTCAACATCGGGTGGATCGAATCGTGTAGTCAGGTAAACTTACATGGACACTTACGACACAATAATAATTGGCGCCGGGCCGGCAGGAACATCAACCGGGACATTGCTGGCTCAAAAGGGGTGGCGAGTTCTTATTATTGACCGCGATGTTTTTCCTCGATATACCGTCGGTGAATCAATGTTGCCGTATTGCTATTTTCCCTTGGAAAAAATTGGTATGATTGATAAAATGAAAGCATCTGATTTTACCAAAAAATACAGCGTCCAGTTTGTTCGGAAGGACGGCGCCTCGTCGCTTCCATTTTATTTTAAGGAGCGCCTTGATCACGACGCTGCAACAACATGGCAGGTTGAACGGCGTGATTTTGATCAAATGATGATTGACCATGCAAAAGAAAATGGTGTTGGATTTTATGAAACGGCAACTGTTGCCAACTTGATCAAGGACGACGATGGACGCTATAGTGGAATTAAAATCAGGAATAACAGGGGGGAATTTAGTGAATTATTGTCGAATATGATTGTTGACGCCAGTGGACAGGCAGCCTTTGCAGCAAATCGAAATGGCTGGCGCGTCAAAGATCCGTGTTTAAAAAAGATTGCGATATGGACATATTTTAAGGGGGCGAAACGCGGAACTGGAATGGATGAAGGGGCAACGACCATTGCCTATCTTGATAATAAGAACTGGATTTGGTATATTCCGTTGCGCGATGATATGGTCAGTGTCGGGGTTGTTGGAGACAACGATTATTTATATCGCGATGTAAGGGATCCTGAATCTATTTTTAATCGGGAAATTAATGGTAACCATTGGATAAAAACACACCTTGCATCCGGGACAGGAATCGGCGAATATTTCGTAACGGGTGATATCTCTTACCGGTCCAAATATTCGGCCGCAGACGGCCTCGTTCTCGTAGGAGATGCATTTGCCTTTTTAGATCCGGTATTTTCGTCCGGGTTGTACCTGGCCCTACAGGGTGGAGTAGTTGCTGCCGAAGCCATCGATCACGCTTTGAAAACGAAGGATTTAAGTGCATCCCAGTTTATCGGGTACAGTGATCGGATTTGTCTGGAAATCGAGAATATGAGAAAGCTTGTCTATGCATTTTACAATCCTGACTTTAGTTTCAGTTCGGTCGTGAAAAAGTATCCTCACCTTAAGGGAGATTTAACAGATTGCCTCATCGGCAATCTAAATCGAGACTTTAGCGAGATGTTTGACGCGATTTCGAAGTCTATGCCGTTGCCTGCATTGCTGCCCTATGGGGCGCCCAGGATAAATTCAGTATGAAAATGATCTATCTTATTGCGGGCACTGGCAGTTACTATTGTGGAGCATGTTTAAGGGACCATGCACTCATTCAGGGATTGAGACATCATGGGCATGATATTAAAATAGCGCCAATTTACCTGCCGTTGGTCACCGATTCTCCGATAAATATCGAATCGGCGATCTTCTTAGGTGGAATCAATATGTTCCTACAGCAAAAGTTTTCTATTTTGCGAAAGACGCCAAAATGGATCGATCAATTTTTGAATATGAAATGGATGCTAAGTCTGTCTTCAAGACTAGCTGGTATGACAAAACCACATGACCTTGGCGAGTTAACGCTTTCGACCCTGGATATCGAAAATGGGCCACAGAAAAAAGAGTTGGAAAAGGTTAATGACTGGCTTGATGAACAATCTAATATTGATGCTGTTTTTCTTTCACATACACTGTTGATTGGGCTGGCGTCAACAATTAAAAAAAAGTTAAACACAAAGATTTTTTGTTCCTTGCAAGGTGAAGATTCATTTTTAGATAGTTTGCCGGATGAATTTGCGAGTAGATGCTGGCAGGCAATATCGAAGCAGACGGACGGAGTCGATGCATTTATCTCTTGTAGCCAATTTTATAAAGATGTTATGCGAAATCGATTGCAGGTTGCAGGTGACAAAATTCATGTTGTCTATAACAGTATCAATTTGGCTGATTATTTGGAATTGCAGCGTACTGATAACCAGAAGGTCTTAGGTTTTTTATCGCAACTTATACCAGGAAAAGGATTGGAAACTCTTTTGGATGCATTTGACGAATTGAAAAAAGATTCATCATTGAAGGATCTAAAATTACGAATAGCTGGCGCTGTCGTTCCATCATCTCAGAATTTCTATGAACAGATTAAATCCAGAATTTCAAGTTCCCAATTTGCATCCGATATCAGTATTGAATCAAACCTAACCCGACAGCAAAAATTGGATTTTTTGATCAGGATGTCAGTAATGTCCGTTCCTGTTCAATACGATGAAGCATTTGGTTTATATATCATCGAAGCGATGGCGTCAGGTATTCCTGTAGTGCAGCCTAATCGCGGCGCGTTTCCCGAGTTAATCAAAGCGACGAAGGGTGGTCTATTATACGAATTCGGAAATATGGACGCTTATGTTTCCGCGCTTAAGTCAGTTCTATTAGGCAACTCAAAAGCGCAACAACTGGGCACACAGGGTCGGGCATCTGCATCTGAGTTGTTTGATCATAAACATATGGCTGAACAAGTTATAGATGTAGTCAATCTGCATTGAAATTATATTGCACTATACGGTGGGATTTTAAGCTAACGCAGTGATGCAGTTTTGCTGATTTGCTATAAGAAACGCATTTAATTTATTACAAATTTATATTATTTCACTGGTTGGGGAAAATACGGGTTATTGGAAATTATCCAGGCTGATAGTTGCTTTGCAATGTTGTACAAAACTCGCTTCATC
>WLWD01005086.1_pt1 | contig 13078 bp, 10 predicted proteins | sample 6712731 | NCBI WGS metagenome assembly WLWD01 (sample SAMN12718690, study PRJNA576275) | sponge metagenome | isolation source: marine sponge | host: Mycale hentscheli | place: New Zealand: South Island, Marlborough, Capsize Point | collected 2014-11-01
TGGTGGAGTCATCACATTACTCAATGAAATACATTGTCTTACTAAACTGACAGTGTTGTATTTATCAAATAACAAACAATTGGGATTAGGGGGTGGAAAATGATGGGCCATCAAAAGAAAGGCATATTGTGCCAATCAACAGAACAAGACCTGTAACACATTAAGGTAATATTTGGACCTATCCCATAAGAAACATTGGATACGCAAGCGGAGCAGTTTATTCTGGCGAAGCACTGTCCCTCAGTCTTCAAACTGAAACTAGGTAGTAATTGTATTGTTTCATATAATACCATTGTAGTCCAAGTGGAGCATTGTTGTCTGGTACAAACAAATCAAATATACATCATCTCACTGAATTCTTAAGACTGTACTCATTCAACGATAATATGATATGAAGCCATTCGCCAAAGTAAAAAACATCAGCCGACTAGCATGTTATAATTAAACAAGTCTAACGAAGTGTCCGTGTCCTGTCCGAGTATCACCCTCACACAAACAGACAGAGGAGACTATGGATTATTAACTACGATTAATACTTCATGTGAGCATGTCTAGTGTACTCCTGACGACAACACTAAGCTATTACTGATCTAAATTACTGCGCCCACTCGACACCATAATACATAGAACGTTGGTACCATTTAGGAAATTCAGTCTATCATCTTGGAGCCACTGGTTAGCTAATACTCAGATCCTACTATGATATTAGTGGTGACGTCAAACAAGAATTATAGGTAAGTGTTGTGGAATACATAGGTTATAGAGACAACAAGGTTAGTAAAATCCAGGGTAATTGAAAGTATATTTATAGTCATCAATCTAAGTTGAAGGTAGCAGGGATTAGAAGAAGTCATATCTGGTACTTGAATACATGTCGCAAAATCTTGGATTTTCTAGGGGTCTAGGCAAGTGTTAGTATCACGCCACGGTACTACTGTTAGGAAAGGTCGTGCAATAAATTCTCAAACATAAATGCAAAAGGTGTAAAGGGGACGTAAACAAGTGTTGAGTAGTCGTAGTCATAGTAATATAATTTATAGTATATATTTACTTTTATTTTTATTCAGTTAATTAATAAAAAAATTTTTTTGCAGTTCATCATAGTATGGGTCTTTATTCACAAGTCCTGGAGCTCAGTTTTGTTGCTGCTGTTTGAAGTACTTGTTTGCTATTCTTCTGTGAGATTTTAGTATTCCTGTTCTATGACAGAGTGAGTTAAAGTTTCTGGATTAATCACTTGTACTCTAACTAGCACATCTTCTTATGGAAATTATAACTATTGATGACAAGATTCATTGTGGAACTTAAAAGTAAATTTTAACCAGATAGTGAATTATAAACCTGTGCACATGTGTACTGGGACAGCAAAGCTGACTAACTAGTAAGTCATAATTTTTTCATGTCTCCAAGATGGACGTTACAATGTGTGTGTGTGTGTGTGTTCAGGAGAAGTTAATGGAGCATATGATGAATCCCATGAAGATAGAAGAGTAGATAATAGAGGTGAGAGTAATAGGATGAGATAATTTACAGCTGTACTGATATATGTGGTGTCTTGGTATTTTTCTTCTGTGTTTGTGTATATAGGTGATGTTTGAGCAGTACCAGTGTGCTGGTATGTACATTGCCATTCAGGCTTCCCTCACACTCTACGCTCAAGGTCAGTCCAAATTAATATCATTCAGTCTGCACAGTCAGTTGTGGAGTGCCATAGTGGGAAACGTGTGTTTACACAATGCAAGATCTTGTTTATTTCTTGTCCTTGTCATTCTTGGAGGGTACACATTATCAGACCACACATGGCACACATGGCTGTATGTGCAGCAGATCCAATTGGGTATAACCATGTCCCCAGACCCTTTCTTGGCGTAGTGGTTTGGTAAAAGCTTTGGCTATGCCAGACTATATTGCGGCAGTCAATTACTGTTAGCAAATTGTCAGGAATGGCCCTCCTCAATCATAAATAGAAACTCCAGTATGTGTCAGCCACCATTTCCAAATTAGGTATACCAAGCTTGGCTAGTTTCAGTAAGGAAAGGGAGACATGCAAAGCAGAAGTTATTACCGTATTTCGTTGGAACATTTCCGAATACGTCTCCACCTGCTATTACAGGTCTAATCACCTCCACCAGGAACTCTTTCTACTTGTCACAGCCAGTAGTCTGTCAGCAAAACTACGAGAGAAAAAGATCGTCTTGGAGGGTCAGAGCATCCATCTGTATCACCATCACGGTAGAAATTCAGGTATAAGGGGGCGGGGCACTGACCACTTCCACATTCCTCTGGAATGAATTTGGTATGGCCATATCCCCAGACCCTCCGTGTGCATGCTTTGTGGGTGTCGCTCCGCCAGACTAACATAACTGAGTCAGTGCACTTGCCAGTGGTCACAATACATACAATGTGTGTGGGTCTATGCAACAGAATTTCTTTTTATATTATTCCATACCATAGTAAATGTAATTCATCACTGTGTGTAGTAGATTTAAAGAAGGTACATAATGAGGGAAGGAGGAGTGGCATGTTGAAATTATTTTGGTAGTGTGCATGTATGTATGTGTGTTATTATTTCTATTGTGTGGCTCACTTTACTGAACATGTCATATATAGTAGTTGGGTGTAACCTGGAAGAAATATCATGTGCCAATATTGCTGTGTCATGTGACTATCACATGATGTCAAGTCATCCAAGTTTATTCTTAATGATAAAGGACTTATTTATAAGTTTTAGTTTTTCCATTCAAAGCCACACTTATCATAAGCTGTGTAATGTGTGTGCGTGTGTTCAGAATTCATAGAGGATCCTTAAAAGCACACGGAGGAGCTGTGTTAGTAGGTATGGTGAGGACAGACACTGCTTGGATATCACAACAAATGGGAGGAGGACTTGAAATACATACTTTATACCAGTCAAGAAGGTGTGATCTTTATTTTCCCTATTATTCCTCTTCATTTTCAGTTTATATAATTGCCTACTATTATATCAGATTATATATTGGTGTGTGTTGATTGTATTCATAGGCTAATGTTGAGCAGTATTGGTGTTTATGTCCTCACACTCTACACTCAAGGTTAGTCAAGTCATTGTGTGCAGTGAGAACATTTTATGGAGGGCACTATTTGGAATAATATGGCACTTCCATATTTGTCCTATATATAGACTAAATTATGTATGCAATAAAGAAGAAAGTAATGTTGCTTGTTCGTGGTTATGCAGGTCTATTGACATTCATCATTATCGACTCTAGTGACATTGCTGGCCGAGACATCCACAATGCTATCTCGTTAAGCTGTTATTACTCAGGGGCTTGCCTTCAACCACTCAGCTGACTTTGAGACTATTTGTACGTTTCACTTTTATCATAAAATATAGATGTGATATCTTTCATATGACAAAAATTAATACTCAAGTAGCAAGTGAAAATGTTAAGTTAAATACATTGAGTGTGTAAAATTACTTCAAGGAAATGTGTGACTTAATATGTGTAGAAGATGTGGATTAAATACTTGAATGTGCATGCGGAATGTTGATTATACTAACTAATTGGGGATTGGAGTGTTTATGAAGTTCCAGTCTTTTAATTCTAATCCCTTGAAATTTGTACTACACTTTAGTCATTTACTTTTAGCATACAACAAGCAGTTTATGTTGTTGTTGTTTGTTTTTAATTATGCTCATCTCACTTACTGTTATCACACAATTTAACTGGGAGAGATTGTATTTTACTAGATGCTCAATAGCTGGTAAAAGATTGAATACATACTAATACAACCACAGAATTTACAGGAAGTAGCTACAGGAGAAGTCAAATAGTATATGCAGCTCTCACTACAGCATAAATATCAGAGCCAGTGGGATGCTTGGAACCCATTATATATAGTGTGCTACTACCACTCCTTCTTTTGATTTAATGGCTTCTTTAAGTGTGTCACACAACACATTGCCACAATGGTCTAGTTTCTAACATCACACAGTACTGTGGTATAAAGTGCACTTGTGCAGTACTCTCTACAGCCAGAATGCACCATAGCTGTGTATCTGAGAAGGCCACTGTCCAACTAAACAAATTTTGATTAACTTCATGAGAGTTCATGTCTAATACACAAGTGCAAGTGAGTAATATTGTTGGTACTGAGTTATACTGTCAGCATTGAATTACCTATACCTATCAAATAACTGACATTTACAATAGCTAACAAGTGCATTGGGGATTATGAATACTAATTATTTAAAAGGAATGATTATGATTAGTTCATAAAAGAGTCATACAAACTATAGCTAAAGAAGGGGTGTGACATTAGTGGGTACATGTAGCTACATACAGGGTTTAGTCAGTAGACAACACAATAATGAAAACCAATATTCGTGGCAAAAAAAAGAAAAGAAAAAGATATATTATTGCCCACAGCTTTATCCAACTTAGGCAAGGGATGTAATGTTAGTGGTACATAAATAGTGTCTCTACACAACAGAATGATGTGTGTGTGTCAGGGGAGAGGGGGGGAGGAGAAGAGAAGAGATGATTATCATAGTTGCCACAACTATTCCTGAATTAACCAGGATGCTCCCAGTTTGTTGGCAATTCCCCATTCCTTCCTACTGGTTTATGGAATTCTTGAGTTTTTAATCCTTACCCTAGGGCAGTCATGCATGTCCAGTTAATACAATACAACCTGGCAGAATAATGAACTGTTGATACATAGCTACTGTGGGGGGGTGAGGTCGTCTGGTTAGCTCCGTTGGCGATTAAGCTCGGGACTTCCAGGCCTCTTAAGTATAGTTACGATGCCACCAGTCCTTCCTCGTACCTCGGAGACCTTAACAGGACATGAAGAGTTAGCTTCTCACCAATCCCTCCCAGTCAACAAGGACCACTTAGGTTTTAAGCCAAGAATTGAACAAGAGTAAGAAGGCAACCCGGGCATGTGTCAGGTAGTTTATATAGCATTCATCGACGCATACCCAAGTTAAATACAAACAAACATACATAACTATTACAGCTCGCACACGCGTCAACGTAAAACACAACTAAACAGTACAATGTAATCCTGTTCTTCTCTAGTCTTCACTCTTTTCTCTTCTTTTTGTTGTTCTTTTTTTCCTCCTTCTGGGAGGCCGGACCCAGCTACTACTCATAGTAAGTACATTGTAGTATTGATTTCCTCAGTAATTTATGGAACTTGCACCGTTTTTGGTATGGTGAGCCTTACAATGTTTAATTTCAAGGTGAGTGCACTGGTTGTGGTTTATCCTGTTTATTTTTTGTTTTTTGTTGTTTTTACATCAAAGCTTACAACTAATCGATTATTGTACAAGGTTTTCTACAAGACTTTGTAGGGGTATAACGTCATCATCAGTGGATGTATGACCAGCTAGTCTATAGACACAATACAATGACTAATACAAATATTCATGGCAAAAAGAAATGATGCATGTTGTATGAAATTTAAACAGAGTTAATAGATGGATGGCCCTAGCAACTAAATGTCTATGCAAGAGGAGGTAGCCAAAATATACGTACTCAAACCTATACCTTTCCTCACTCCAAATCAACCAGCCTGTTTGGGACAGTCCCTAATGAAATTGTGGTTAAGGTTACCAGTACCACATCCACCTACTCACTCTTCAAGGTCATTATCTTACACCCAGTGGTTGTGGTTTGTTGTCGCCCTTGTTACTGTGGTTAGTGTGAATGTAATGAGATGCAGTGTACTCAAGGTGTGTATGGGTGGCTTCACAGCCAAAGCAACCCAATACATAATGTTTTTCCTATTGATTTGCATGGTGGGCCAATTTTGTCAATAAAATCTAATAAAACAAGTGTAACAGTTTCAGTTTGCCATCCCACCACATTCTGTCTCGATATATTATCTCAATATGTAAATCTTTTTCAGCTCTGATGACGAAATCGCACCAGCTAGAGTCACTACAGTACATCTGGCATTGAACACACACACACACACACACACCACATTCTCTTGCAACCTGCTAGAGGTTATGTGCATCTTGCAGAGCCAGGATGGCAGTGCACTCAGCAGGCACAGTGAGCCATGCAGGCAAACTTCCTGGAGCCGGGCTAGGAACTCGCAGGAGAACAGGCCTTTCCTCACAGCAAGTGGTGTGAACACGGCACCCGAGTCCCACCTTGACCATTGCTGTTCCATGAAAAAAGGCAGTGAATTTGCACTAGCAAAAGCCAGATACTCAATCACAGCTGGGTGGACTGGTGGGGCTGGTGGGAGGCAGATGGAAAACTACATGGAAAAATTGCCAGAGTGGGGTTTGAACTCTGGGACCTCAGGCCCTTAGCCAAGGATACAACCACTACACCACACACATACATACACACACACACACACACATACACACACAATATGTACCCTCAATAAAGTAGTGTGTTTAGTTAAGTTGTATTCATAAGAAGGAATTGGAATGAAAAAAAAATAAAAAATAAAAAATAAAAAAAATATAAAAACAACCACAACAACAAATAACTATTAATGTTCATGACTCTGGAACCTGCCAGTTGTATCGTCTTCCAGTCTCGTACAGTCTACCGAGCATGCTGGACACCTGGTCACTGGCATCCAGCTCCGTGTACTTGCGGTACAGTAGCAGAGCAGTGCGGGCATCCTCACAACTGTCATGCACACCTCTCTTAGAGAAAGGGGATGGGCTGAGAATTATATAATGAATCGATGCAATAAAATTATTGAACCAGAAGAACTTCAGCCATTCCAAACTCATTTAGTTCCTACCCACATATATTCAGTTTCACTATCACCGATGTTAGTCTTTGATGCGTTATTTAGTTGTTTTTTTAAACTTCTGATTATTTTAGTTACCAATATTTTATAAAGTGAATATTCTCTTACTATTTACTATTACCATCTGTTGGTATTCTTATAACTAACTATACCAGATATTTCTTACACTGGTTGGTTACCCACAAAAAGTAAAAATAAAATAAAGCCAATTTCATTACATTCATTTAGCACCTGAGTATTAGTTGTTACAACAGGCAATGAGTGATCAACTCTGGTAATTTTATGGGATATTGCTAGGAACCAGTCGTACTAGACAAATTCTAGAAATACTAAACTTTACCATGTCTGTAGATATGCTTCAAATAACTGAAATAAATCACTTAGGTCAATTAGATCAGTTATCTGTGTCGATGGAGTACAAGTCTATTTAAATGACGGGAAATAATTTTAGACTCCTTACCAGAATATTGATGACTCTGAAGTCTTTGTTGAGTCCATGACCCACAAATATGACACCACTCTCCAGCAGGTAGAGGAACTTGAGGTAGCTGGCCTTGAGAGTCGTCAGATATTTGGAACTCATGGAAGCATCCAAGTCTCCTGGACGAATGCCAGAGAACTTGGTCAAGTAATCCACCACCTGGAAAATAAGAAAGGAAGGGCTTAATGAGATGATGACTACAAGCAGTTACAACGTAAAAAAGACACACCGGTTAAGGTACTCTGTGAGATAAGTATTTTGTCAAGAGAATAATATTTGGCTGAAAAATTATTTTATTTTGTTTAAAAAAAAATACAAAATAAATTTTATGCAGAGGTTATATAGTGTAAACTTCAGGAGTAGTGTTTCACACAGAGGTAGGGGCACCCCGATGCTCTGCCCATTCAGTTTGAGACAACACTTTACCAACCGAGCGCAATTCATGAATTATTCTCATGAATACGCACCCCGCCGTCATCATCAGTAGCCATTGTTACTAACACATATAGATAACAATGAAGCACCAAAGATGCAAACCCTCAGTGCTACTATACACTTGCTAGCTATTACAAAATCATTTCTCAGACCAAGAGAATAATTTATATGGTATCAATAAAGCTTTAGCAATGAAAACAGTAAGGCTAAACTGGCCAGAGACAATTACTGGTATATATATATTTTCAACGTGAAACTCCACTTCCAGCACTCAATTAACTTCCCAGCAAAAAGCATAATCACCACAGGCAGTATGAAATTTTGCTCACATGATTACGTGATGATAGGGGGGATTACCCACAAAAGCTACTACCTACGTGGAGCTGACAGCTTTGTGTTCTCTCAAAAATCAGCCCAAAATTTAAAATAAAAGGTCTGAAGTTTGAATAACTTATATCTGAATGGTCAGTAATCTCTATAATCAAGAGCATGACAGACAGACAGACATATAGACAAACGGACAGACAGGACGACTACTATAACCCTCTCGTGCATGAGTGCTGTAGTAGCACACGACAATTGGGTAAAGCTATAAAAACTCAGCCAAACTATCACGCAAAGACTACTAACTAAAACAAAGGGGAAAAGACAAAAATATCTCCAGACTAAACACACTGACTAAGGCCTATCCAGTATGCTCAAGATCCCTATCAGTACTCAGTCTCAAATTCAAACAAAATGATACAGAACTAAAGAACAAAGTACAATTACAGAACATAAAACAAAACAAAATAGATGATACACAAAAGCAAGCAAGAACTATAAAAAGTATGGACAAGCTTAAGAATAACAAACAGATAAGAAAAATGAAAGCACAAAATAGTAAAGGAAAATAGTAAGAACTGAACAAAAGATAAGGTAAGGGCAGGCATGAGAAAGGTAAGGTTAATTGTTGTATGAATGCAGTGAAAGTAAGCTAATTAGTGAATAGGTGGTCCATTAGCACCTACAGCTAAATCAGTCCACAGAGCCTGTAGTTGAGGAAGCATTAGTTAAGGGGTGGGGCTGCTCCAAGTGCTGAGGGTAATAATAAAGAGTTATAATGATAACAGAATTGCAGTGGAAATGAATTAAAAAAAAAGAAGAAAGTATGATGTGTGTGTGTCTGTGTGTGCATGTATGGGTGTAGACAACTGACAACTACCTCATGATCACAGCCTCGCCTCCTTCATAATCACAACTTCCCATTAGCCTAGTTCATGACCACACCCTCATTCATGACTATATTCTAGTTCATCATTATATCCTCATCACAACTACATCCTCATTCATGACCACACCTCCCACCTGTGGCCACGCCCCCACTCACAGTTGTCCAGCCTGCATGTGACCAGGTAGTTCTCGACTATGTCCATGTCACACATGCCAGCCACATGTGCGGAGAAAGAGGAGAACATCTGCAGTGACGTTGGGTCCAGTATCACCACCTTACCCGACACACGTAGCTCTCGGACGGCTTCAACAGACACACCCCAGCAGATGTCGGAGTCTAGTAGTAATTAGAAAAGAGAATTCTGTAACTTGTGCAAGAATAAGTATTAAAAAATAACAATATACCAAAACAACAATTACCATAATCACCACCACACAGCAATAACAGCAACAAAATGAGTAGCTAACACATGCAAGCAATCACTTTCAATAAAACCAGATACAAGAATGAAATCTTGTCAAACTAATGATAGGGTCTTTAACTTGATTGGCATTTCATGTTCTTAATTTCAACGGACCCAACATACAACAACATATACATAATGTGAATATTCACGATACATAAATAACATGAGACAAAAAATATCATAAAAATCATATCTATTAAAGATAAAGTCTTAAACTTAATGAACACTTCATATGAAACTTCAAAAGACTAGGCCAAAATGTATACAACCATCTGTAATATAAGAACATTGCACTATCCCTCCCTCAGAAATACTGGACATCACATGATAAATATACAAGAACAATAAGCTCAGAGGGTGAGTTTGTGTGTGTGTGTGTGTGTGTGTGTCTATATGCATGTATCAAGGCAGCTGCATTAACTTAATGCCTGGTTGCCCCCTTTAATTAAAATACATAATAACATTCACCTTTGTTAGTGTGAATCATGTATATGTTAACTTACATATCAGGGGGTTAATTACATTTAGTAAGGTTAACTTGTGACATTTTTTTAAAGCTATTATATCCTCCCCCTCAATATTATACACACGTACACCCTCCCCGGAATGGATGACAGATCTGGCACCTCAGACATGAGATGGTGATGTCAATACCAGAATGTGGCAGGAAGTTACGTATAAAATGAGAGTGGCTAAGGTGCCAGTTGCCTAATGGAAGTGGTTGAGATGGGAGGAACTAAGATGGGAGAGTGGGGAGGGGGGGAGGGGACAGTTTGCATCCATGAGATACACTAATTAATTTATCAATTAATTAATTTATCAATTTATCTATGGTGAACAGCTAGCTAAACTATTTGACTAAATCAACACAAAACCACAACAAAAACAATCACAATTCACAATCATAAATAAGTAATCAACACTAACTGGCAGTACAAGAAAATGGAGAGGCCAGACATGTGTTCTAACGTACCTTGCAGGAGGGTTGAGAGGGAAGTGTTGGAGGAAGAGTTAGTTGACCTGATCATAGTGAGACATGTCCGACAGCCACAGGTAGATCAGGACAACGTCCGACCAGCCACACCCACTACCACGTGGTCTGGCTCCAAACGTCTGGAAGAGATCATTCCCCTATGTATTCAGAGTAGGAGATTATTTTATCTTTTGAATCACACATGTTTGCTTAGAGTACAGGTCATTTATTGAATATTCCATCAAAATTAATAATTTATTCCATGCTAAATAGTCACAATGCTATTTTTAGGTACTGACCCCTGCGTATCACAAAGTGTTACCTCCCAGCTTGTCTAAGAAATCATTGTCAGACAAGGACTGGCATGCCCTTGGAACATTGTTTTTTATACTTGTTTTAGCTGCCTGTATTGTTGCAATTGTACCTGTAATTCTGTTTAATGTAGCACGTCACCTTCACATGTGGGCGGAGGTTCTTACTATACAATTAGCTTCTAACATATCATTTTTGTTGATTGTAACGGATCCTTTAATTATCTTGAGGAACGCCGATGAGAGAGACATTCTTTCAAGCTTGTTTTCCAAACTTCGCTCATGTCGTTCATGTGTAGATTCAAGCAATGAAGTACACACCAACACATCTGTCAGTGTTGAACTTCAAGAGATGGGACAAGAACTGCCATTACAATATTAACTCTTCCTCATTGTATGACATAGTGTTGTATGATTAAAACATTTCTTCTACTGTTTTTATTGCTAGTTTACAATTGCTTATTCTATATTTAGCTAGTTCTTTCATCTATAGCATGTAGTTGATATTATTTTAATTGTGCTACCTTTTTTTCCAAAAGCAATCTCATAGCATACTAGTCTGGCGAGCACAAACTACTGTGACACTGTTAATAACGATATTCATCGTTTTAGTTGGTTTTACTATGTGAGTTTAGTGAGCTGATCTTCCTCTTGCCACATCCTAGGATCATTCCCTTCTCTTCCTGCTTGCACAACATACCCTTTCCTACCACATCCTAGGATCAGTTCTTCTCCTGGTCAGGCGAATGATTCAACCTTTATAACCTTGGCACTATTGGATCACGCCCTTAATATCGCACCCATAAGATCATGCCCTTCTCTTGCCACATCCTAGGATCATGCCCTTCTCTTCCTGCTCGCACACCATGCCCTTTCCTACCACATCCTAGGATCAGTTCTTCTCCTGGTCAGGCGAATGATTCAATCTTTATAACCTTGGCACTATTGGATCACGCCCTTAATATCGCACCCATAAGATCATGCCCTTCTCTTGCCACATCCTAGGATCATGCCTTCTACCTAGTCAGGAGAATGATTTAATTTCTATAACCTTGTCTTTGTTGCTTACACTAACTAGACCAATAATGACCCATTTCTATTGCCTACTTTCATAACAATTCGTCTTCATTGTTATCTACATGTACATTTCATGAGGTCACCCACAACAAGAAAGATAACTGCCTGTAAGTCCCACCTTCCATCCCTAGTCCTGTGTCCATCCGTCCCACCTTCCATCCCTAGTCCTGTGTCTATCTGTCCCACCTTCCATCCCTAGTCCTGTGTCTATCTGTCCTACCATCCATCCCTAGTCCTGTGTCCATCTGTCCCACCTTCCATCCCTAGTCCTGTGTTCATCTGTCCCACCTTTTATCCCTAGTCCTGTGTCCATCTGTCCCACCTTCCATCCCTAGTCCTGTGTCCATCTTCCCACCTTCCATCCCTAGTTCTGTGTCCATCTGTCCCACGTTCCATCCCTAGTCCTGTGTCCATCTGTCCCACCTTCCATCCCTAGTCCTGTGTTCATCTGTCCCACCTTTTATCCCTAGTCCTGTGTCCATCTGTCCCACCTTCCATCCCTAGTCCTGTGTCCATCTTCCCACCTTCCATCCCTAGTCCTGTGTCTATCTGTCCTACCATCCATCCCTAGTCCTGTGTCCATCTGTCCCACCTTCCATCCCTAGTCCTGTGTTCATCTGTCCCACCTTTTATCCCTAGTCCTGTGTCCATCTGTCCCACCTTCCATCCCTAGTCCTGTGTCCATCTTCCCACCTTCCATCCCTAGTTCTGTGTCCATCTGTCCCACGTTCCATCCCTAGTCCTGTGTCCATCTGTCCCACCTTCCATCCCTAGTCCTGTGTTCATCTGTCCCACCTTTTATCCCTAGTCCTGTGTCCATCTGTCCCACCTTCCATCCCTAGTCCTGTGTCCATCTTCCCACCTTCCATCCCTAGTTCTGTGTCCATCTGTCCCACGTTCCATCCCTAGTCCTGTGTCCATCTGTCCCACCTTCCATCCCTAGTCCTGTGTTCATCTGTCCCACCTTTTATCCCTAGTCCTGTGTCCATCTGTCCCACCTTCCATCCCTAGTCCTGTGTCCATCTTCCCACCTTCCATCCCTAGTTCTGTGTCCATCTGTCCCACGTTCCATCCCTAGTCCTGTGTCCATCTGTCCCACCTTCCATCCCTAGTCCTGTGTTCATCTGTCCCACCTTTTATCCCTAGTCCTGTGTCCATCTGTCCCACCTTCCATCCCTAGTCCTGTGTCCATCTTCCCACCTTCCATCCCTAGTTCTGTGTCCATCTGTCCCACGTTCCATCCCTAGTCCTGTGTCCATCTGTCCCACCTTCCATCCCTAGTCCTGTGTTCATCTGTCCCACCTTTTATCCCTAGTCCTGTGTCCATCTGTCCCACCTTCCATCCCTAGTCCTG